>Ga0316605_10000033_pt1 | contig 232174 bp, 213 predicted proteins | sample OWC_soil_day20_n_FD_207666 | JGI IMG/M metagenome (GOLD analysis project Ga0316605, IMG submission 207666) | Wetland soil microbial communities from Old Woman Creek delta, Ohio, United States - OWC_soil_day20_noCT | ecosystem: Environmental > Terrestrial > Soil > Wetlands | place: USA: Ohio... | reverse complement strand
ACTTATCGGTTGTCCAGTTTGTTAAAGAGCAGCCCTGCTTTTCCCCCGCCGCCGCGTCTGCCGCGTTCAGCGAAGAGGCGAGATTATGAAGAAGTCCGTCCAGCTCGTCAACCCCTTCTTTCCCGCCTTTCCTTCCCCTCCACCACCCCGAAAACCCCGGCAGCAGCAAAGAGGTGCGCATTATATAGACCAGGAAACCCCCGTCAACCGTTATTTGAAAATCACCTTCAAAAGGAGTTCAATTAAGGTTAAATGCCCATTGCGTTGAGGGCATGACGCCCCCTGCCCCGAACGGCCCCGGACCAGAGAGAACCGTGTACACTTTTTGGTTCGCTTGTTCCCTGCTTACCTATATTGCTGTGCGCTTAACTTTCCTGCTTCCCCAACTGATCTGGCCAGAGCCCGAAGACAACATCGCGCTGAGTGGGCTCACCTGCCCAGGCCTTGAATGGCTACTCGCCCATGGCAACTTGAGCTGCAACCCTGTTCAGCCCTACGAGAGTGCACTGGCGATGCTCTTCGGTCAGCAGGCCGACGCTCCGTTTGGCGCACTCCGACTGCTGGGAGAGCCTGCGACTGATCTGGACTTCGACGCCCGCGACGGCTTCTGGTTATGCGCCGACCCGGTGCACCTGCGCTTTCACCATGAGCGCATCATCCTGGCCGATGCCGGCGCCTTCGAAGTGGGGGGCGACGAAGCCCGTGCCCTGGCCGCCGCACTCAATCAGGAATTTGCCGATGTCGGGCGATTCCATGTCGCCGACAGCCGGCGCTGGTATCTACAATTAAGTACGAGCGCCGCCTTCGCCGCCCCTCCGCTGTCGGCGGTTGCCGGGCGGCGCATCGAGGCTGAGTTGCCTGCCGATCCTCACAACTCCACACTTCGCTCCTGGCTGAACGAGGCACAGATGTTCCTGCATAGCCATCCAGTGAACGCCTCCCGCGCCAGCACCGGGCAGCCCGCCATCAATAGTCTATGGCTGTGGGGCGCCGGCTGCCTGCCTGATATCTCCAACTGCGGACATGATGGAGTCTTGTCCGCCGATCCCCTGGCCGTCGGCCTCGCTCGCGCCGCCGGTATCCAGGCCCACTCAAAGCCGTCGGGGCTCGATGACGTTTTCGCCCGCACTGCCGCGGGCAGCGCCCAGCTGGTTGTCCTCAACGATCTCCTTGCCCCGGTGATCTATGAGGATAGCCGCGGCTGGCGCACTGCCCTGGAGCGCCTGGAAGAGCACTGGTTCGCTCCGTTGCGGTCCAATCTCGGCCGGCGAGTCACCGGAGCCACGCTGATCACTCCTACCATATACGGGCTGCTGACCTGGACTTTGAAAAGCGCCGACCGCTGGAAAATCTGGCGCCGCCCGATGTCCCTCGCAGCCCTAGCCAAGAGCCTCGCCCAATGACCCGCATCGTTACCCGCCCCGTCCCGCCGCGGCAAGCCTGGCAACTCGAGCAGCAGGGGCTGCATCCGCTGCTCGCCCGCCTTTACGCCGCCCGGGGAATCCAGGACAGATCCGAACTGGCCTACGATCTCAAATCCCTGCTGCCGCCAACCGCCCTCACCCATGCTGCGGATGCCGCCTGCCTGCTGGCCGACGCCATCGAGGCGGAAGCCCGCCTCCTCATCGTCGCCGACTACGATTGCGACGGCGCCACCGCCTGCGCCGTCGGCATGCGCGCCCTCAAGGCCTTCGGCGCTACCGTAGACTTCCTCGTACCCGACCGCTTCAAGCTCGGCTATGGCCTTTCGCCCGAAATTGTCGACCTGGCCGCCCGCCAGGAGCCGGACCTCATCATCACGGTAGACAACGGCATCGCCAGCCTGGAAGGAGTGGCCCGGGCTCGCCAACTCGGCATCGCCACCCTCATCACCGACCACCACCTGCCGGGCGAAGCGTTGCCCCAAGCCGATTGCATCGTCAATCCCAACCAGCCGGGCTGCGATTTTCCCTCCAAGTCCATGGCGGGGGTCGGCGTCATGTTCTACGTCATGCTGGCACTCCGGGCGGAGCTTCGGGAACGGGGCTGGTTCACCGATCGTCCCGAGCCCAACCTCGCCAGCCTTCTCGACCTGGTTGCCCTTGGAACAGTGGCCGACGTGGTGAAGCTCGACCGCAACAACCGCATCCTGGTCAGCCAGGGTTTGAAGCGCATGCGGGAGGGGCGCCTGCAAGCCGGGCTGCTGGCCCTCTTCCGGGCCGCCGGGCGGGAACCGTCCAAGGCTTCCGCCTTCGATCTCGGTTTCCTCCTCGGCCCCCGGCTCAACGCTGCCGGGCGGCTCGCGGATATGAGGCTGGGGATCGAATGTCTCCTCACCGATGACGTCAGCCGAGCCCTGGCCATTGCCCAGGAACTTGACGCCCTCAACCGGGAGCGGCGGGAAATCGAGGCCGGCATGCAGGAGCAGGCCCTGGCCTTCCTGAATACCCTGGACGACCGGGCGGACACCCCGGGCCTCGCCCTTTACGACCCCAACTGGCACGAGGGAGTCGTCGGCATCCTGGCCTCCCGCATCAAGGACAAGCTGCATCGGCCGGTCTTTGCCTTTGCCGCCAGCGAGGGCGGGATCATCAAGGGTTCCGGGCGCTCCATCGCGGGCCTCCATTTGCGGGACGCCCTCGACCTCGTGGCCAAGCGCTTCCCCGGCCTGCTGGTGCGCTTCGGCGGCCATGCGATGGCGGCCGGGGTCACCCTCCGGGAAGAGGATTTTTCGCAGTTCCGGGATGCCTTCACCGCCGTCGCCGAAGAACTGATCGCCCCCGCCGACCTCACCCGCACCCTGGAAACCGACGGCAGCCTGGAATCCGGCTACCTTTCCCTGGAAACCGCCCGGTTGCTGGAAGCGGAAGTGTGGGGCCAAGGCTTTCCGCCCCCGCTGTTCCTGGACGAATTCGAAGTGGAGCAGCAGCGGGTGTTGAAGGAAAAGCACCTGAAGCTCAAGCTGAAAAAGGGCAATAGCCGGCTCGATGCCATCCAGTTCAATTTCTCCCGGCAGCCCGGCGTCCGAACCCGCGCCACTTACCGGCTCGGCATCAATGAATACATGGGCTCCCAGACGCCGCAGCTCTTGATCGAGCATCTCGAGCCCGCCACCGAGAGCCGCTGACCCCCGCTACCCGCAATCCAGGGGAAAGGATTACTGCGTCCACCGAGCAATACCCTGACCAGGTGGCCCTTTTATGGTGAAAACGGTATTCCCGACATCGATAGGGGCCCGTATGGTCCCTGCGCATGAGGACTTTGGTTTCATGGATTTGCAAGACCTCCGCAGGGCTGTCGATGGCCCTGGCGCTGAGCGCCTGTGAGCCGCTCTCCTTCACCGCCCTGGGCGTCGGGGCCAGCGCCGGAATTGCCCATCAGATGAACGGGCACGCCTACGGCACCTTTACCGCTCCGTTGCCTAAAGTGAAAGCGGCCACCCTGACAGCCCTCAGGCGCATGAACATCCTGGTGGTGTCCCAGGCGAAGACCAGCACCGGAGAGTTCCTTCGTGCCCGGGCCAGCGACCGCCAGATCGAAATCGAGATCGAGACCATTACTCCCACCACCACTCGCCTCCATGCCGTTGCCAGGATGGACACCGTTCTCGTGGATGGCGCCACTGCCGCCGAAATCATCTCCCAGACTCGCAAGTCCATGGAGGCGGAAGCAGAGCCGCTTTCCTGGAGAAGGCCATGCCGCGACGGTACCCGCCAGCTTCGGCTAGTACGTCGCTGATCGGTCCGGACCCGATCGAGCCCGGAAAATCGCTCGCCTTTCCGAGGCGCGCACCGGGCACCGGTATAATTGTGGTTTTTCGCATAATCGGAAATCACGACATGGAAGCCGAACAACTGAACAGCATCTCCAACCAGCTCGACGACCTGGCGCAGCGCGCCGCCGAGCTGCGGAGGTATCTTTGACTACGATCAGAAGCGCGAACGACTGACGCTCCTGAACAAGGAGCTGGAAGATCCCAAGGTCTGGGACGACGCCAAGCGGGCCCAGGAAATGGGCCGCGAGAAGAAGAGCCTGGAAGACGTGGTCCTGGTGCTGGAAGACGTCCAGCAGGGTCTCGACGACGGCCGGGAACTCTTCGAGATGGGCAAGGAGGAGAACGACGACGACACCCTCCAGGCCGTCGAAGCCGACGCTGCTGCCGTCGAGCAGAAGGTGGCCAGCCTCGAGTTCCGCCGCATGTTCAACAACCCCCAGGACCCCAACCCCTGCTTCCTGGAAATCCAGGCCGGCGCCGGCGGCACCGAGGCCCAGGACTGGGCGTCCATGCTGCTGCGCATGTATGTGAAGTACGGCGAGCGAAAGGGCTACAACGTCGAAGTCATGGAAGAGTCCGAAGGCGACGTGGCCGGCATCAAGAGCGCCACCGTCAAATTCACGGGCGACTACACCTACGGCATGCTCCGTACCGAGACCGGCATCCACCGCCTGGTCCGGAAGTCACCCTTCGACTCCAACGCCCGCCGCCACACTTCCTTCTGCAGCGTTTTCGTCTATCCGGAAGTGGATGACTCCATCGAGATCGACATCAACCCGGCCGATGTGCGCACCGATACCTTCCGCGCCTCCGGCGCCGGCGGCCAGCACATCAACAAGACCGACTCGGCCGTGCGTCTGACCCACATCCCGACCAATATCGTGGTGCAGTGCCAGAACGACCGTTCCCAGCACCGCAACCGCGATGAGGCCTGGAAGATGCTGCGGGCCCGCCTCTACGAGTTCGAGCTCCGCAAGCAGCAGGCCGAGAAGCAGAAGCTGGAAGACGCCAAGTCCGATATCGGCTGGGGCCACCAGATCCGCTCCTACGTGCTGGACCAGTCCCGCATCAAGGACCTGCGCACCAACTACGAGGTCGGCAACACCCAGGCTGTGCTGGACGGCAACCTGGACGACTTCATCGCGGCGAGCCTGAAGCAGGGCGTGTGACGCACCTCGCCAACCTGTTCGAGCAACTGCCGGCAGCGGGTAGCGCCGCCGAGCAGTTTCTCGAACTCCTTGCCCGGCCGGGGCTGACCGTCGAACGCATCGTCTCCACCGGCCAAGCCAGCCCGCCCGGCTTCTGGTACGACCAGGACGGCGGCGAGTGGGTCCTGGTGCTGGCCGGCGAGGCCTGGCTGCGCTTCGAAGACGAAGCCGAAGCCAGACACCTCAAGACCGGGGATTTCGTCGATATCCCGCCCCATCGCCGCCATCGCGTCGACGGCACCCATCCGGGACAGCCCACCATCTGGCTGGCCATCCATTACGGCGACGCGCCGAGCTTGTCCCCACAGCCCTAAATCGGGGAAAATTCAAGGTTTTCAGGCTGCCGTTTCCCTTTGCGGCGCCAAACCAGTTCTCAAGGATCGCAAATGTCCAACCCCGAACAACAGAACCCGGTGCAGCAAGACGAAAACCAGCTTATCGCCGAGCGCCGCCAGAAATTGGCCGAATGGCGCCAGGCCGGCCGCGCCTTCCCCAACGATTTCCAACGGGAGAACACCGCCGGCAAGCTCCTCGAAGCCTACGGCGACAAGACCGCCGAGGAGCTGGACGCCATGCCGGTGGAGGTCAAGGTGGCCGGCCGCATGATGCTGAAGCGGGTCATGGGCAAGGCCTCCTTCGCCACCATCCAGGACCTTTCCGGCCGCATCCAGATCTACGTCGCCCGGGACAAGGTCGGTGAAGACGCCTACGCCGACTTCAAGCGCTGGGACCTGGGCGATATCATCGGCGTGGTGGGCGTCCTGATGAAGACCCGCACTGGCGAGCTGTCCATCCAGGCCGCCGAAATCCGTCTTCTCACCAAGTCCCTGCGCCCCTTGCCGGACAAGTTCCACGGCCTGGCCGACATCGAGATGAAGTACCGGCAGCGCTATGTGGACCTGATCATGAGCGAGGAGACCCGCTTCACTTTCCAGGCCCGCAGCCGCATCGTCTCCTCCATCCGCCACTACATGGACAGCCACGGCTTCCTGGAAGTCGAGACGCCCATGATGCACCCCATCCCCGGCGGCGCCTCGGCCAAGCCCTTCATCACCCACCACAATGCCCTGGACATGGAGCAGTTCCTGCGCATCGCCCCGGAGCTCTACCTGAAGCGCTTGGTGGTGGGCGGTTTCGAGAAGGTCTTTGAGATCAATCGGAATTTCCGCAACGAAGGCCTCTCCCCCCGCCACAACCCTGAATTCACCATGATGGAGTTCTACGAGGCCTACGCCGACTACAAGAGCCTCATGGATTTCACCGAAGGCCTGCTGCGCCACGCCGCCCGAGAGGCCCTGAATACCGAGACCTTCGTCTACCAGGGCCGCGAGCTCGACCTCTCCAAGCCCTTTCAGCGCCTGACCATGGTCCAGGCGGTGCTGAAATATTGCCCGCAGTACACCGAGGCCCAGCTCAACGACGCCGCCTGGCTGCGGGACCAGCTCGCCGCCATGAAGGTCGAAGTCAAGGGCAGCATGGGACTGGGCAGCCTGCAGCTCCTCTTCTTCGAGGAGACCGCCGAAGCCCAGCTCTGGGAACCCACCTTCATCATCGACTACCCGGTGGAAGTCTCCCCCCTGGCCCGGGCCTCCGATGCCAATCCGGAGATCACCGAGCGCTTCGAGCTCTTCATCGTCGGCCGGGAAATCGCCAACGGCTTCTCCGAGCTCAACGACCCCGAGGACCAGGCCGCCCGCTTCCAGGAACAGGCCAAGGCCAAGGATGCCGGTGACGAGGAAGCCATGTACTACGACGCCGACTACATCCGGGCCCTGGAGTACGGCCTGCCCCCCACCGGCGGCTGCGGCATCGGCATCGACCGCCTGGTCATGCTACTCACCGACTCCCCTGCCATCCGCGACGTCATCCTCTTCCCGCAAATGCGGCGGGAATAACGGCCGGGCATGCAGATCAAGCAGCTGCAAGTCGTCTTCGAGATCCTCCAGGATCGCCTGCTGCTGCGCGTCTCCACCACCACCCAGGAAGAGGTCCGGGTATTCATCACCCGGCGCTTCCTGCGGGAGCTCTGGCCCGCCCTGACCCGCATGCTGTTCGGCCATCTTGCGGCCCAGGCGACGGAAGGGGGCGGTAAATCGGGCGCCACCTTCGAACAGCCCTACCAGAACGAGAATCCCACCCTTCCCCTCGGGAGTGCCCCGCTCCTGCCCGCCGAAGCCTTCATGGAGCCGGCCGGGGAAGGCCTGTGCAAACTGACCATCCGGGAGCTGAAGGAGCGCAGCTTCACCCTCGACCTCAACGCCCAGCTCCTCCACGCCCTCTGCTCCATGCTGCGGGCCACCAGCCAGACCGCCGGATGGGATCTCAACCTGGACTACGGCACGCCCGCGGCAGCTTCGGGCCCCACCCTGAGCGCCAAGAACCTCCTGCATTGATGCCTCTCGAGCCGGCCCGCCTCACCCTCGGCCCTGACGGCACCCCGTTCTCGGAAGCCTACGGGGACGTCTACCATTCGACCTCGGGGGGGCCGGATCAGGCCCGCCACGTCTTCCTCGCCGGCAACGACCTGCCGGCACGTTGGCAGGGCCGGGAGCGCTTCGTCATCCTGGAAACCGGCTTCGGCCTCGGGCTCAACTTCCTCGCCACCTGGGCCGCCTGGAAGGACGATCCCCGGCGCTGCGGACGCCTCCATTTCGTTTCCGTGGAGAAACACCCCTTCTCCGCGGCCGACCTCGCCATCGCCCATGCCGCCTGGCCGGAGTTCGCGCCCCTTGCCGCCGAACTGCGCCAGCACTGGCCCTTCCTGACGCCGGGGGGGCACCGCCTCCACCTGGACGGCGGCCGGGTCGTCCTGACCCTGGCCTTCGGCGATGCCGCCGACGTCCTGCGCCGGCTGGATGCCGGCGTCGAGGCCTTCTATCTCGACGGCTTCTCGCCGGCCAGGAACCCGGACCTCTGGTCTCCCCAACTCTTCCGCGCCCTCGCCCGCCTGGCGGTTCCGGGCGCCACCCTGGCCACCTGGTCGGTGGCCGGCGCCGTCCGGGAAGCCCTGGCGGGAGTCGAGTTCGACCTGGAGAAGCGTCCGGGCTTTGCCGGCAAGCGGCAGATGCTGGTGGGGCGCTATCGCTCCCGCAAACCGGCCACCCATGCCCTGCCTTCCGATCGCCGGGCCATCGTCATCGGTGCCGGCGTCGCCGGTGCCACCGTCGCCCACCGCCTGGCTGCCCGGGGCTGGCAAGTGGAGGTACTGGAGCGTGCCGACCGCCCAGGGACCGGCGCTTCCGGCAACATCGCCGGCGTCCTGCGCCCCCTGCCGAGCATCGATGACAATCGCCTCTCCCGGCTCACCCGGGCCGGCTTCCTCGCCACCCGGAATCTTCTCCGGGAACTGGGCCCCGCAGTGCGCTGGCAGGAATGCGGCGTCCTGCACCTGGCCCGGGACACCAGCCACGAAGATATCCAGCGCCGCACCGTCGCGGCCTTGCAGGCGCCTTCCGACTACGTGCAGTTCCTGGAGCGGGAAGAGGCCGCCGCCCGCCTCGGCTGGCCGGTCGGCAACGGCGGCTGGTGGTTCCCGACCGGCGGCTGGGTGCAGCCGCCATCCCTCTGCCAGGCCGCCCTGGCCGCCTTCCCGGGGCGCATCCGGACCCGCTTCGCCTGCCCGGTGGCCGCCATCGAGCCTACAGCGGATGGCTGGCGCGCAATCGGCACCGGTGGCGAGACCCTGGCCGCCGCGCCGGTCCTGATCATGGCTAGCGGCGCCGAAGCGACCCGCTTCAGCCAATTCGCCTGGCTGCCCCAGCGGGCCGCCCGAGGCCAGGTCACCCACATCCCGGAGAGGGGAACGCCGCCCCTCGATACGGTGGTTTGCGGCCTGGGCTACGCCACCCCGGCGGTAGACGGCCTGCGTATCGCCGGCGCCTCTTTCCAGGTGGGAGACGATGAGCCGGGAGAGCGTGCCGCCGAGCATGGCGACAACCTGGCCCGCCTCAATCTGCTCCTCCCCGGCTTCGCCGACGGCATCGATTCCGAGACACTGAGGGGTCGGGTCGGCTTCCGCCCCGCTTCCCCCGACCGCCTGCCGATGGTAGGCCCCGTGCCCCGCCCCGCGCCGGCCGCCGAGCTTGCCGGCCGCCACGGCCTGGCCTGGGAAGAGGGCTTGTACTGCGCCCAGGGCTATGGCGCCCGGGGCATCGTCTGGTCGGTGCTTATGGCCGAACTCCTGGCCAGCCGCGTCGACGGGGATCCCCTTCCCCTCGAGACCGACCTGGTGGAAGCCGTCGCTCCCGCCCGCTTTCTCAAGGCCGGCCGCCGTATTTCCCCGCGCTTTTCCGAGGCTTCGTAAGCGGTTGTAAAAGATTATTTCCCCGGCCTCTCCGGGGTTTCGGCCTGGGTTATGCTGAGTGCAGACAAAGCAAGGAGTCTCGCCATGGAAAATATCACCAAGACCACCCATCCCCTGATTCTGGTGGCGGCCGCCTCGGTCACCATCGCCAGCCTGGCAGCCGCTGCCCATTTCACCGGATTGCTTCCCTCCCGCGCCAGTGACGCCCCCCCTCTCCCGGTGGCAGCGGTAACGGCTCCCGTTCCCGCGGCGGGGGAGTCCGCACCCGCCCTCCTGGCCAAGGCCGAATCCCCCGCCCCGGAAGCCAGCCAGGCGGCGGCCAAGCCCCGAGTCCAACATCATTCCGTCGCAGCGCTCCAGACGGCTCGCCGCCCCGCCACGGAACCGATTCAGCCGGCGCGCCGTAGCGACGAGGACTGGCGCACCGGCAGCGGTACCCAGCGGGTTTCCACCAATAACGCCGGCATCGACGTGATTCCTGCCACCTCGGCCCCTGCGCCGGCCCCCGCCGTCGCGCCTCCCGTCTGCCACGAATGCGGCACGGTCGAAACCGTGCGGGAAGTGGCTACCAAGGGTGAAGGGAGCGCCCTCGGCGCCATCGCCGGAGGCGTCCTGGGGGGCGTCCTCGGACATCAGGTGGGCCGCGGCTCCGGCAAGGATCTGGCGACCATCGCCGGCGCCGTCGGCGGGGCCTTCGCCGGCCACGAAGTGGAAAAGAATGTGCGCACCGGCAAGCAGTACCAGGTCGAGGTCCGCTTCGACGACGGCGCGGTACGCAGCTATACCCTGGCCAACGCCACCTGGCGCAGCGGCGACCGGGTCCGCCTGGCCAATGGCAATCTGCTGCCCATCGGCTACTCGGACCGCTAGTTCATTCCCGACACATTTTTTTCCAACCGCAACCCGGCTTCGGCTTGTTGCGGTTGGGAAAATTGATTTCCATCATCTATTCCAGTCGGCAATCACCTGGCATTAATTTTCCGCTTCTATAATCGCACTGTTTGCTACGCGCTCAACACGGATCGGACAGACAGCGATGATGAAATTGCGAAACTTTATTCTGGGGGCATCGATCTGCGTTGCGGTCCTGTTCTTCCTGGCGAGCTTCCTGCTGGTTCGGCACGAGTTCGACCGGCTGGTCAAGGCCCAGGCTACGGAATCCTCGGAGCTGATCGCCGGGGTCAGCTTCTCCGCCATGTACGAATTGATGAGTACAGGCTGGACCCGGGCCCAGGCGGAATCCTTCATCCAGTCCACCCGTGCCGCTGCCCGGGACAATGGCCATATTCAGATCTACCGGGGCCCCGAAGTCATCGCCCAATTCGGGGCCATCAGCCAGCCCAACCTTGACGTAGTCGTCAACGAGGCCCTGGCCAGCCGCCAGGTACAGCGCATCGCCGAGGGCGGCATCGTCCGCCACGTCTACCCGCTCCTGGCGGAAGAGCGCTGCCTGCGCTGCCACGGCAATGTCTCGGTGGGGCAGGCCCTCGGCGCCATCGAAGTCGTGCACAACATGGAAGGCCTTCTGGCCGATGCCGACCAGAAACTGGCCTTGTCGCTCCTCACCCTCTCCATCCTCGCGATCATGGGCGCCGTCATCGTCGTCCTGTTCGTCAACGAGCGCATCCTGAAGGCGGTTCGCACCGTCGAGGAGAGCGTCAACAGCGTCAATGCCATCTCCGATCTCAAGGCCCTTTGCTTCACCCCCAGGGACGGGGGCTTCGTGGAATTCCAGCGGGTCATCGACGCCATCGGGGAGATGGCGGAAAAAATGCATGGAATCGCGGTGGACAAGGACATCCTGCGCTTCGAAATCCGCCTCCTGGAAAAATTCGTCATCACCTCCGAGGTGGTCAAGGACTGGCGCCAGTACATTTCCCAACTGCTGGAGGAGATCAACCGGATTCTCGAGACCCATTTCCTCTTCTCCATTTTCGAAGTGGACGACGAGGTCTTCGACCTGGAAATCTTCTGGCACAGCCCGCCCAGCGAGGAAACCCGGGAAATGATGGTGCTGCACGTGCGGTCGTGCCTGCAGGACCATCCCCGTTTCGGCAGCGCCCTGTCGGTGAATCTGCACCACCATGTCCATAATCCCAACGGCCCCCGCGTGGTTCTCGACGACGCCGAGGTCGCCCTGCGGGTGAAATCCTTCTTCGTCGATACGCCGCGCATCGGCGGCATTGTCGGCATCGGCGTCCACTCCCACGCCATCGACGACATCCGCTCCCTGGTCATGGATAGCGTCCTGTCCACCCTCCTGAACGTCGTCGGCTCCGTCAAGGCCATCTACAAGTACACCAAGGACCTGGAGTACTACGCCACCCGGGATCCCCTCACCGACCTCTACAATCAGCGGGTTTTCTGGGAGATGCTCAATTACGAGGTGGACCGGGCCAACCGGCACGGCTACGAGTTCGGTCTCCTGGTCATCGACCTGGACAACTTCAAGACCATCAACGACAACTACGGCCACCAGGTGGGCGACCGTTTCCTCCAGACTCTCGCCATCAGTGTCCGCAAGGTGCTGCGCAAGGACGACATCTTCGCGCGCTACGGCGGCGACGAGTTCGTGGTCCTGATGCCGGAGACCGATCTGAACGGCACCTCCCAGACTGCCAACCGGGTGCTGGCTGCCGTCACCCAGATGGTGCTGACGCTGGAGGACGGCACGCCCATCAAGGGCAGCGCGTCCATCGGCATGTCCATCTTCCCGCACCATGCCTGCGACGCGAAGGATCTCTTCCTGTTCGCCGACAACCTCATGTACAAGGCCAAGTCGGAAGGCAAGAACCGCGTCGTCATCCCATCCGACGAGGATGTGGCGGAGACCTTCAGGGACTTGAGCCAGCGCAGCATCCTGGTGCTGAACGCCATCGAGACCCGGCAGATCCAGCCCTACTTCCAGCCTATTCTCGATATCAGCGGACGCCGGGTGGTGGCCTACGAGTGCCTCTCCCGTCTGCCCTATGATGCGGACGTCCTGCGGGCGGACCAGTTCATCGAACTGGCGGAGAAGATGGGCGTCATCCACCGCGTCGACAGCATCGTCATCGAGCGGGCCCTGACGGAACTCGCCACGAACCGCTTCGACGGCCTCATCTTCTTCAACCTTTCGCCCCGAGCCCTGGTCCTCAACGAATTCTGCCGTGACATCCGCGATATCGTCGAAAGGAGCGGCATCCCCAACGACCGCATTGTCTTCGAAATCACCGAGCGGGACTCGGTGCGCAACCTGAGCATCCTGGAAAAACTGCTGGTGGATCTGCGCGGTTCGGGCTTCAAGCTGGCCCTGGATGACTTTGGTTCGGGTTTTTCCTCCTTCCACTACCTGCGCCGTTTCCCCATCGACTTCCTGAAGATCGAAGGGGATTTCATCGCCCACCTGCTGGACGACGACCGGGATCGCGCCTTCGTCCAGAACATGTGTTCCCTGGCCCGCCAACTGGGCATCAAGGTCATTGCGGAATTCGTCGAATCCCAGGAGGTCCTGGACATGCTGGAAGAGATGGAAGTGGATTACGCCCAGGGGTACCATATCGGCCGCCCGGCGCCCAAGGTCCTGTCCCAGACGGCCTGGCCTGCCCCTGAGCAAATCCCGTCCATCCTGGAGCACACCGAATGAAGCTCGAAACCCTCGCCGTCCACGCCGGGTACGAACCCGATCCGACCACCAAGGCGGTGGCAGTCCCCATCTACCAGACCACCTCCTACGCCTTCGACAGCACCCAGCACGGCGCCGATCTTTTCGACCTCAAGGTCCCGGGCAATATCTACACCCGGATCATGAACCCCACCCAGGATGTCCTGGAAAAGCGCGTCGCGGCCCTGGAAGGCGGCATCGCCGGCCTCGCCCTGGCCTCGGGCATGGCGGCCATCACCTACGCCATCCAGACCATCGCCGAAGCCGGGGACAACATCGTCACCAGTTCCACCCTCTACGGCGGCACCTACAACCTCTTCGCCCACACCCTGCCCCAGTACGGCATCGAAGTGCGCTTCGCCGACTACCGGGACCCGGGAACCTTCGAGAAGCTGATCGACGGCAGGACCAAGGCGGTTTTCTGCGAATCCGTGGGCAATCCCCTGGGCAACGTCACCGATTTCGAGCAACTGGCCGCCATCGCCCACCGCCACGGCATTCCCCTCATCGTCGACAACACCGTCCCCTCCCCCTATCTGTGCCGCCCCATCGAGCACGGGGCCGACATCGTCGTCCACGCCCTCACCAAGTACCTGGGCGGCCACGGCAATTCCCTCGGCGGCATCATCGTCGATTCCGGCAAGTTCCCCTGGGCCGAGCACAAGGAGAGGTTCAAGCGCCTCAACGAGCCGGACGTTTCCTACCACGGGGTGGTCTATACGGAGGCTCTCGGCCCCGCCGCCTACATCGGCCGCGCCCGGGTCGTGCCGCTGCGCAACATGGGGGCCGCCATTTCCCCCTTCAACGCCTTCCTCATTCTCCAGGGCATCGAGACCCTGGCCCTGCGCATGGACCGCACCTGCGACAATTCCCTCGCCGTGGCCCAGTTCCTGCAGAAGCACCCCAAGGTGAGCTGGGTCAATTACGCCGGCCTGCCGGACCACAAGGACCATGCCCTGGTGCAGAAATACATGGGCGGACGCGCTTCCGGCATCCTGAATTTCGGCGTCAAGGGCGGGAGCGAAGGCGGCGGCAGGTTCCAGGATGCCCTGAATCTCATCACCCGCCTTGTGAATATCGGCGACTGCAAGACCCTGGCCTGCCACCCGGCTTCCACCACCCATCGCCAGCTGGCACCGGAGGAACTGGCCAAGGCTGGCGTGTCGGAGGACATGATCCGCCTGTCCATCGGCATCGAGCACGTGGACGACATCATCGCCGACCTCGATCAGGCCCTGGCCACGGCCTGATTACTTAGGCGGAACCTTGGGTGGGCCGTCGTCCTTCGGGGCGGCGGCCTTTTTCTTTTTGCCCTGCTGCCGCTGCTGACCGCCGTCGGCGAAGTCCTGGCGGATGGCCGCCATCTCGGCCAGGGTGGCCGCCACCAGGAAATTCACGGTCCCGGCCGGCACCGTGCCGTCCTGATCGGGCTCGCCCACCGGCACATCGGTCAGGATCTCGATGGCGCTGTCGAAGTCGGCCACGGCGTAGATATGGAACTGGCCGTCGGCCACCGCCTGCACCACGTCCTGGCGGAGCATCAGGTGCTTCACATTGGCGGTCGGGATGACCACGCCCTGCCTGCCGTCCAGGCCCCGGGCCCGGCAGATGTCGAAGAAGCCCTCGATCTTCTCGTTCACCGCCCCGATGGGCTGGACCATGCCGTACTGGTTCACCGAGCCGGTGACTGCCAGGGACTGCTTGATGGGAATGCCGCCGAGGGCCGAAATGAGGGCGCAGAGTTCGGCCAGGGAGGCGCTGTCACCCTCGACGTCGCCGTAGGACTGCTCGAAGACAATGCTGGCGTTGAGCGACAGAGGCATCAGCCGCCCGAAGCGGGCAGCCAGGAAGGCGGACAGGATGAGGACGCCCTTGGAGTGGATGGGACCGCCCAGCTCCACCTCCCGTTCGATGTCGACCATCTCCCCGTCGCCCATGCGGACGGTGGCCGTGATGCGCATCGGATGGGCGAAGACGAAGTCCCCCAGTTCCGCAGCCGCCAGGCCGTTGATCTGGCCCACGTGGGAGCCGACGGTGGCGATGAGGAGGGTATCGCGCAGGATGGCGCTCTGCTGCGCCTGCCGGATGCGGTTCAGCCGCCGGTCCTGGGCTGCCAGGGCCTCCTCCACATGGCAGCGGGCGATATGGGAGGCATCGGCCTTGCCGGCCCGGTAGTCGGCCTCGGTCAGCAGGTCCGTGAGGCGGCGCAGGTCAGTGGTCAGGCGCTCGGCATCCTCCGCCAGGCGGGCGGCGTGCTCGATCAGGCGGGCTGCCGCCTCGGCCAGCAGGGGCCTCAGCCCGGCACGGCGGGCCAGGGTGGCCAGGAGGCGGGCATAGAGGGTCGTATTCCCGGCACTGCGCTCGATTTCGCTTTCGAAGTCGGCGGCCACCTTGAAGAGTTCGGCGAAGTCGGTGTCCAGCTGCGCCAGGAGGTAATAGACCATCCGCTCCCCCACCAGCACCACCTTGAGGTCGAGGGGAATGGGCTGGGGCTCCAGTTGCTGGGTGCTGGCGAGTCCGTACATCTCCCCCAGGGAATCGATGCGGATTTCGCCGGATTTCAATATCCGCTTCAGGCCGTCCCAGGCGAAGGGCTGCATGAGCAGGCGCTCCGCATCCAGCACTAGGTAGCCGCCGTTGGCCCGATGCAGGGCGCCGGCCTTGATGAGGGTGAAATTGGAGACCAGCATGCCCATATGGGCCAGGTGCTCCACCCGGCCGACCAGATTCTGGAAGGTGGGATGGTCCTCGTAGATGAGGGGCCGACCGGTCTGGCCGGCGTTATCCACCAGGAGGTTGACCAGATAGCGCTGCACCGACAGGTTGCCGGAAAAAAGGAGGAATTCCATTTCCCCCTCGGTCTTCTGGCTTTCCCGCAGGCTGTCGCCGACCTCCACCACGTCCTTCTCAACGGCGCCGAAGAATGCCTGCACCTCCGGGAGGTCCTGGTAGCCGCTACGCAGCTCCTCGATCAGGTGCCCAACCGCCGCCTGCAGGGCGTCGCGGCTGGCCTGCTTCAGCTTGTCCTGGGTTTCCCGCCGCCAGCGGGGAAACTGGAGGACAAGCTTGTGCAGCTTTTCCTGGAACTCTCCCAGCCGGGCGTTGAGCTGCCGCTGGGTTTCTGCAGGCAGGGCATCGAATTCCTCCGACGACATGGTTTCCTGGTCGTCCTTCATGGGAACGACGCTGAACCCCTCCGGAGTCCGCACCAGGGCGATGCGGTCGGCAACGGCCTCGTGGCCCAGTTCCCGCAGGGCGTGCTCTTCCCGCTCCCTGTATTCCTGCTGCAGGGCCTCGATCCGCAGGCGATGCGCGTCGCTCTCAAAGGCAGCGGTAATGGCCGCCCCCAGGTCGCCGACGAAACGCTGCATGTCGTCCCGCAGCCCCGCCCCCCGACCGGCAGGAAGGCTCAGGAGCCGGGGCCGCCGGGCATCGGTGAAATTATTGACGTAGCACCAGTCGGCCGGGGCATTGTGGTTGCCGTACTCGGTCTCGATCAGCCGGCGCACCATGGCATGGCGACCGCTGCCAGGATCTCCCAGGACGAAAAGGTTGTACCCCGGCCGCCGGATGTCGAGGCCGAAGTGGAGAGCCTCCACCGCCCGCCCGTGGGCAAACTCCTCCCCGAGGTCCGGGAGTTCGTCGCTGGTGTCGAAAGGCAGATCTTCGGGACGGCAGGGCGTATAGAGCTGGGCGCTGGAGAGTGCATATTTTTCGTGCATGGATGCCCCCTGGTTATTGCTGTTTTCGATCGTTGCCCGGAGCATTATTGCCTCATCACTCCCCAAGTCGCCAACCCCATTATCTAGCGAATTTCCTCGACCATGAGCCAGATCGACCGGCTTTCCCGAACCTGGCCGGTGGAATAGCTCCAGCCCCCGGCTCCGCTCCCGGCGGCCTGACGGCCGCTCCCTCCCAGCTCCATCCACTCCCCGAGGCGCCCGGACAGGCTGGTGGACAGGCGCTGGACACTGGCGCTGCCGGCTCCGTAGCCGCCAGGGGAGGCGGCTTCCTGGCTGATCTCCAGGGTCACCCGATCGCCGTTGACCTGGGGCTCGGCGTAGAAGCCCTGGCCGATGTCCCGGTACACCATCGTGTCGGCGACGACGGCGCCGCCCGGGCCCATCACCACCTGGCGCAAGGGGAACGGCACTGAGTAGCCCACCTGGATGAAGGCCCGGCCGCCATCGACGGTCTGCACCCTCTGGCTGCTGCCCTCACTGCGGGTGGCCCACATCTGGGCGTTGGCGTCGCCCCGCCGGCTGCCGCCCTCCGCGCCCCGGGTCTGGCTGACTTGGATGACCAGGCGCCGCAGGGGCTTGTCGATGGCGGCCAAAGCCCGCTTGATCTCCTCCCGGTTCCTGGGCGAAGCCCGCAGGAAGAGCTGGTTGTCCATGCCGCTGAGGGTTCCGCCCGGCTCAAGGAGGGGCTGGAGAACGGGCAGGACCCGATCCACGGTCTGGTGGCGCAAGGCAATGACCTCCAGCGCGGACTGGGCCCAAACGGGCTGCGCCCATAGGGTCACGACAAGAATGAGAACGCGCCACATCCTTCCACCTCCGTCCATGCAGTCAGGAATGCCTAGGCGCCGGTCGCCAGGGCGATGCGATGACAGTTTTGCAGATCGGCGGCCAGTGCCGCAACCACGTCGGCGTCGGCGCTGCCCGCCGCCACCCGCTCCTGCAGGGTGGACAGGATCTTTTCCGGCGCCATGGCTGCCCGATAGGGCCGGTCCTGGGCCATGGCCTGGAAGACGTCCGCGACATTGATGATCCTGGCCGGCAGCGGCAAGTCATCGCCCCGGAGATGGAAGGGGTAGCCGTGGCCGTCCGGCGTTTCATGATGGTAGGCCGCCCAGCGGGCGATGTCCTGGATGGCCTGGAGGCGCCACAGGACCTGCAGCGTCCCGTAGCTATGGCCTTTCATCAGGTCGAACTCGTGTTCCGTGAGGGGATTGGTGCCCTCGATGATCTCGTCCGGAATCTGCAGCTTGCCGATATCGTGCAGGAGGCCGGCCACTTCGATCTTCTCGCAACTCGCCCAATCCAGGCCCAGCCTTGCCGCCAGGTGGCGGGCCAGCCGCGCCACACCCCGGGAGTGCTGCTCAGTGTAGGAAGACTTGGCGTCGATGATGGCGGCGAAAATCTCGGCGCATTGCTTGATCCCGGCCCAATCGATGGTGCGGCTATCGGCGAAGGATTCGATCTGCGCCTGGTATTGCTGGACCCAATCGGGCCGTAGCGCCAGCCAGAAAGCCTCCTCCTCGGAGAGGGCCAGGAATGCGTCCACCAGTTCTGGCGAAAAAAGGCGGCCCCGTTCGGCAGCCAGGCGCTCGCGGATGGCGGAACTGTGTTCCAGGACGGTCTGGTCCGCCTGGTAGGGGGCCGCCAGGACATCGATGCGATCCGCCAGGTAGATCAGGTTGGCATACCGTGCCGTGTCCTGGACCTGCATCGCGGGGTCGAACTGCTCCCAGCGGGTGTGGTGGTAGAGGATGATGGGAGCGAGGTGGGCCAGGGGGGGAAAGTCCTTGAGAAGTGCGAAGCCCCGATCGCAATGCTCCTGGGCCCCCTCCCACTCCAGATCGTCAACAAGGCGCCGGTGGACGCGGGTCGATGAGACGCCGCAGTCGTGCAGGAGTCCGGCATCGTAAAGCATGACCCGTTCCGCGTCGCTCCACCCCATACGCTTGGCCAGTTCCGCCGCCAGCATGCCGACGCGCCGGCCGTGCAGGAGGTCGTCCACGCCCACCAGATCCACCGTATGGGCGATGGTGATGACCAGCTGCCGGAGGTCGACGGTCAGTTCGGCGGGGCTTTGCATGTCACTCCTCATTCCGCGTTGTGGGGCTGCGCCAGATACTCCCGGGAGCGCATCTCGGTTAGGCGGCTGACGGTGCGGAAGAATTCCCCCGCCTGGGTGCCCCGGGAGTACAGCTCCTCCGGCGGACCATCGGCAGTGGCGATGAGCTTGACCTTGTGGTCGTAGAAGACATCCACCATCCAGGTGAAGCGGCGGGCCTCGGACGCCTGGTGCTCGGTCATGCGGGGAATGCCCGACAGCAGGACGGTATGGTAGGCGCGGGAAATTTCCAGGTAGTCGTTCTGGGAACGGGGCCCGCCGCACAGGGTCTTGAAATCGAACCAGATGACGCCGTTGCCCCGCCGCAGGGTGTCGATGTCCCGGCCCAGGATTTCGATGCTGCCGCCCTTCTTGCCCTCCTCCCCTGCCACCAGGCGGAAATAGTCGAGCATCTTCTTCTCGGCTTCAGCGTTGGCGGGATGGTGGTAAATCTCCACCTGCTCCAGGGTCCGGAGCCGGTAATCGATGCCGGCGTCCACCCGCACCACGTCCATCATGCCCTTCAGGAGGGCGATGGCGGGGAGGAACTGGTCGCGCTGGAGGCCATTGGGGTAGAGGTCGTCCGGGGCGTAATTGGAGGTCATCACCAGCACGACGCCCCGCTCGCACAACCCTTCCAGCAAACGCCGCAGGATCATGGCGTCGGCGATATCGGAGACGTGGAATTCGTCGAAACAGAGGAGCCGCACTTCCTTGGCGATGCGGTCCGCCACCTTCATCATGGGATCCGGCTCGCCCTTGAAGGCTTCCAGGTCCCGATGGATCATCTGCATGAAGGAATGGAAATGGATGCGCCGCTTGCGCCGATAGGGCACAGCGTTGAAGAAGCAATCCATGAGGAAGCTCTTGCCGCGTCCTACGCCGCCCCAGAAATAGACACCCCGCGGCGATCTTGGCGGAGCCAGCAGGCGCTTGAGGGTGCTGCCCCGGGCTACCTTGAAGGCGAGCAGGTCGCCGTAGAGACGCTGCAAGGACTCGGCCGCCGCCTGCTGGGCGGAATCGGCCACATAGCCCATTTGGTCAAGAAGCCCCATGTAGGCTTCCAGCATACCCTTGGGCGATACGTTCAGTTTGGTGTGAGGCATAGGCGTCGTACTCATCAGCTGCCACAACGGAGGAGGCGTAGGGTGCAAACGAAAAAGGCGGGCGCGTCGCCGCTACCCGCCTTTCGAGCCTGCCGTGTTCCTTAGAAGTGCAGCGAGCGCTTGTCGCAGGCGAGAGCCGCTTCGTGCACCACTTCCGACAGGGTCGGGTGGGCATGGCAGATGCGGCCCAGGTCCTCGGAGGCGCCGGCGAATTCCATGGCCACCACGGCTTCGGAGATGAGCTCGGAGGCATTCACCCCGATGATGTGCACGCCCAGGATGCGGTCGGTCTTGGCATCAGCCAGCACCTTGACGAAGCCGGAGGCATCGCCGTGGCCCAGAGCCCGGCCATTGGCCATGAACGGCACCTTGCCCGGCTTGTAGGCCACGCCCTCAGCCTTGAGCTGCTGCTCGGTCTTGCCCACCCAGGCGATTTCCGGATGGGTGTAGATGACGCCCGGAATGGTCTCCATGTTGGTGTGGCCCGCCTGGCCCGCGATCAATTCCGCCACCATGACGCCCTCTTCGCTCGCCTTGTGGGCCAGCATGGGGCCGCGCACCACGTCGCCCACCGCCCAGACATTCTCGAGGTTGGTCTTGCAGTGGCCGTCCACTTCGACCTGGCCGCGCTCGTTGATCTTGAGGCCGACCGCTTCGGCATTCAGGCCATCGGTGTTGGGGATGCGGCCGACGGAGACGATGAGCTTGTCGCATTCCATCTTCTGGGCGCCGTCCTTGCCTTCGTACTCGACGGTGACGCCCTTCTTGCCGGTGGTGACCTTGCCGATCTTGACCCCGACGTTGATCTTCAAGCCCTGCTTGGTGAACAGCTTGAGGGCTTCCTTGGCCACGTCCTGGTCGGCGTAGGCCATGAATTCCGGGGCGGCTTCCAGGATGGTCACATCCGCGCCCAGGCGGCGCCAGACGGAACCCAGTTCAAGGCCGATGACGCCGGCGCCGATGACGCCCAGGCGCTTGGGCACGCTGTCGAAGTCGAGGGCGCCCTCGTTGTCGCAGATGACCTTGTTGTCCACGGGGATGCCGGGCAGGTGGCGGGGCTTGGAGCCGGTGGCGACGATGACGTGCTTGGCCTGAACCAGCTCGCTGCCGACCTTGACCTGGTAGAGGCCGCCCTCCTTGCCCACGAAGCTGCCGTGGCCGTTCAAGCCGGTGACCTTGTTCTTGCGGAACAGGCCCTTGATGCCGCTGGTGAGCTGGGTGACGATGGTGTTCTTGCGGCCGACCATGGTCGGCACGTCCATGCTCACGCCCTTGGCGGAAATGCCATGGACGGCGAAGGAATGCTCGGCTTCCTCGAACAGTTCGGAGGACCGCAGCAGGGCCTTGGAGGGAATGCAGCCCACGTTCAGGCAGGTGCCGCCCAGGCGGGGCTCGCCCTTCGGATCGGCGTAGGGGTTCGATTCGCAGCAGGCCACGGAAAAGCCCAGCTGGGCCGCACGAATGGCGGCCACATAGCCGCCGGGACCGCCGCCGATGACGAGGACGTCGAAATTCTTGGACATTGTTTTCTCCACAGAGCTAAAAGGGAAAGGGGCGGGGCGAAGGCTTTCACCCTCGCGCCGCACCCCTTGTGCCTTACTGCATTAGACGCCCAGCAGCAGGCGGGCCGGATCTTCCAGGGCTTCCTTCATGGTCACCAGACCGAGGACGGCTTCGCGGCCGTCGATGATGCGGTGGTCGTAGGACATGGCCAGGTAGTTGATCGGGCGCACCACGACCTGACCATTCTCCACCACGGCCCGGTCCTTGGTGGCATGGATGCCGAGGATAGCGGACTGGGGCGGGTTGATGATCGGGGTCGACAGCATGGAGCCGAAGACGCCGCCGTTGGAGATGGAGAAGGTGCCGCCGGTCAGGTCCTCGATGGAGAGCTTGCCGTCCTTGGCCTTGTTGCCGAATTCGCCGATTTTCTTCTCGATCTCGGCGATGGACATCTGGTCGGCATTGCGCAGGATGGGCACGACCAGGCCGCGGGGCGAGCCGACGGCGATGCCGATATCCACGTAGCCGTGATAGACGATGTCGTTGCCATCAACGGAGGCGTTCAGGATGGGGAACTTCTGCAGGGCGGCGCAGGCGGCCTTGACGAAGAAGCCCATGAAGCCCAGGCGGACGCCGTGGGTCTTCTCGAACTTCTCGCCGTACTGCTTGCGGATCGCCATGATCGGGCCCATGTTCACCTCGTTGAAGGTGGTCAGGATGGCGTTGGTGGATTGGGACTGCACCAGGCGCTCGGCGATCCGGGCCCGCAGGCGGGTCATGGGGACGCGCTGCTCGGCGCGGTTGCCCAGGTCCACGCCGGCCGGCGGGGTCGGCAGGGCAGCCTTGGGGGCCGAGGGAGCGGCCGGGGCGGCCACCGGGCCGGTGACGGCGGCGGACTTGATCTGGGCCATCAGGGCGTCTTCCTTGGTGACGCGGCCAGCGCGGCCGGAACCGGACACGTCGGCGGCGGAAACGCCCTTCTCTTCCAGGATCTTGCGGGCAGCCGGGCTGGCGGCGCCGGCCGAGGCGGCAGCGGCGGAGACGGCCGGAGCGGCGGCGGGGGCGGCAGCCTGGGCTTCGGCCTTGGGCGCAGCGGCGCCGGCCTTGGCTTCGGTGTCGATCTTGGCAATCACTTCGCCGGAAACGACGGTCTCGCCGTCACCCTTGAGGATTTCCACCAGGACGCCGGCGTCCGGGGACGGCACTTCGAGCACCACCTTGTCGGTTTCGATGTCGATGACGATTTCGTCCCGGGCAACCGCTTCACCGATCTTCTTCTTCCAGGAGGCCAGGGTGCCTTCGGCGACGGATTCGGAGAGCTGGGGAACTTTGACTTCGATGATCATGTTGACTCCACTCTTGCGTGTTTATTAGTACTCGATCTTGCCCAGGGCGGACGCGATCAGTGCCTTTTGTTGCTCGACGTGCTTGGCCAGGTAGCCCACCGCCGGCGACGAGGAGGCCGGACGGGAGACCAGGAGCAGCTTCTGCTTGCCGCTGATCTGGGCTTCCAGATGGTGGCGGGAAGCGAACCAGTACCAGGCGCCCTGGTTGCGCGGCTCTTCCTGGCACCAGACGATCTCGGTGGCCTTGGGATACTTGGCCAGCTCCGCTTCCAGGGAAGCGCCCGGGAACGGGTAGAGCTGCTCCAGGCGGACGATGGCGATGTCCTTGATGCCCTGCTCGCGGCGGGCGGCCAGCAAATCGTAGTACACCTTGCCGGAGCAGAGGATCACGCGCTTCACCTTCTTGGCGTCGATCTTGTCGATTTCGCCGATGACGCGCTGGAATTCACCGTTGGCCAGGTCTTCCAGGGGGGAGGTGGCATCCTTGTGGCGCAGCAGGGATTTGGGCGACATCACCACCAGGGGCTTGCGCTGCATGCGGACGGCTTGGCGGCGCAGCATGTGGAAGACCTGGGCAGCCGTGGTCGGCACGCAGACTTCCATGTTCATCTCGGCGCAGGCCTGCATGTAGCGTTCCAGGCGGGCGGAGGAGTGCTCCGGACCCTGGCCCTCATAGCCGTGGGGCAGCAGCATCACCAGACCGCAGGCACGGCCCCACTTGGCCTCGCCGGAGGTGATGAACTGGTCGATGACCACCTGGGCGCCGTTGGCGAAGTCGCCGAACTGGCCTTCCCAGAGCACCAGCTCGTAGGGGTTGGCGGAGGCGTAGCCGTAGTCGAAGCCCAGGACGGCCTCTTCCGACAGCACGGAGTCGAAGCACTGGAACTTGGCCTGCTTCTCCTGCAGGTGCTGCAGGGTGTAGTAGGTGCCCTCGGCCCAGTTCTCGCGGTTCTGGTCGTGGAAGGCGGCATGGCGGTGGAAGAAGGTGCCGCGGCCCACATCTTCGCCGGACAGGCGGATGCCGTAGCCGGAAACCAGCAGGGAAGCGTAGGCCAGGTTCTCGGCCATGCCCCAATCCACCGGCAGCTTGCTGTCGCCCATGGCGGCGCGGTCCTCGACGATCTTCTTGACGCGGGAATGGAGCGAGAAGCCCTTGGGCAGGTCGGTCAGCCGCTGGGTCAGGCGCTGCAGTTCAGCCATCGGCACCCGGGTGTCGCAGGTCTCGATGTACTGCTTGGTCAGGTAGGGCGTCCAGTCGATGGTGTTGGGATGCTTGTAGCCCGCGATGACCGGGTTGTACAGCAGCTCGCCCCGGTCCAGGTGGTCGCGGTATTCCTTGATCATCTGGTCGGGACCGTCGGCCGGCAGCACGCCTTCGGCCACCAGCTTGTCGCCATAGAGCCTGCGGGTGCCCGGATGCTGGGAGATCTTCTTGTACATCAGGGGCTGGGTGACCATCGGCTCGTCCTGCTCGTTGTGGCCGAGCTTGCGGAAGCAGACGATGTCCACCACCACGTCCTTCTTGAAGGTCTGGCGGAACTCGATGGCCAGCTTGGTAACCAGGGCCACGGCTTCCGGATCGTCGCCATTGACGTGGAAGATCGGGGCATCGGCCATCTTGAAGATGTCCGTGCAGTACAGGGACGAACGGTAGTCCCGGGGGTCGGAGGTGGTGAAGCCGATCTGGTTGTTCACCACGATATGCAGGGTGCCGCCCGTGCCGTAGCCGCGGGTCTGGGCGAAGTTGAGCATCTCCTGGTTGACACCCTGGCCGGCCACGGCGGCGTCGCCGTGGATCAGCACCGGCAGGACCTTGCTCTTGCCTTCTTCGCCGCGACGGACCTGGCGGGCGTAGACAGAACCTTCCACCACCGGGTTCACGATTTCCAGGTGGGAGGGGTTGAAGGACAGGGTCAGGTGGCAGGGGCCTCCCGGGGTCGAGACATCGGAGGAGAAGCCCAGGTGGTACTTGACGTCGCCGGCGGAGAGGTCGGAGGCCTTCTTGCCCTCGAACTCGGCGAAGAGCATGGAGGGCGCCTTGCCCAGGGTGTTCACCAGGACGTTGAGGCGGCCGCGGTGGGCCATGCCGATGACGATCTCGTCCACGCCATTGGCGCCGCCGCAGCGGACGGCCTCGTCCATGGAGACGATGAGGGACTCGCCGCCTTCCAGGGAGAAACGCTTCTGGCCGACGTACCTGGTGTGCAGGTAGCGTTCCAGGGTTTCAGCGGCGGTGAGGCGCTCCAGCAGGCGCTTCTTCTGGTCGGGCGTATAGGGCGCGCGGGAGCGGATGGTTTCCAGGCGATCCTGGATCCAGCGCTTCTCGGCGATCTGGGTCATGTACATGTACTCGACCCCGATGGGGCCGCAGTAGGTCTGCTTGAGGGCTTCCACCAGGTCGCCGAGCTTGGCGTGCTCGGTGCCCATGCGGAAGGAACCGACGTTGAAGCTCTTGTTGAGGTCAAGATCGGTGAAACCGTAGTAGCCCAGCTCCAGCTCGGGGAGCGACGGGCGGGGCATGCGCTTCAGGGGGTCGAGGTCGGCCCAGCGGGTGCCGAGGAAACGGTAGGCATTGATCAGCTGCAGGACGGAAACCTGCTTCTGGTCATCGATCGGAGCAGCCGCGGCCTGCGGGCGGAAACCGCCCTCCTTGGCCTGCTCGGCGAAGGCGGCGACCACCGGCGCGTGGGGAACGTCGCGGGCGACGAAGCCGGGCATCTGGGCCAGCTTGTCGAAATAGTCGCGCCACTCTTCCGGCACCGAGGCCGGGTTGTCCAGGTAGTTTTCGTAGAGCTCTTCGATGAACGGCGCGTTGCCGCCGAAATACATCGAGTTATCGAACAGTTGCGTCATCGTGGTCATATGCGTCACCTCGGGGGTGTTTTCTTTTCTCTTGGGGAGCGGATCCTCAAAAGGGGGTCCGCGGGTAAAAAAAGGGCGGCCTCGCGGCCGCCCCTTCCTTTCTTAGCCGCGTTTCGCCAAGGGAACAACGTCGCGCTTGGCAGCGCCGATGTACAGCTGACGCGGACGACCAATCTTGTACTCGGGATCGGTGATCATTTCTTCCCACTGGGTCATCCAGCCCACGGTCCGGGCCAGGGCGAAGATGCAGGTGAACATGGAGGTCGGGATGCCCAGGGCCTTCTGGACGATGCCGGAGTAGAAGTCCACGTTCGGGTAGAGCTTCTTCTCCACGAAGTACGGATCTTCCAGGGCGATCTTTTCCAGTTCCATGGCCAGCTTGAACAGGCGATCGTTTTCCAGGCCGAGTTCGGTGAGAACTTCGTTGCAGACCTTGCGCATGAGCTTGGCGCGGGGGTCGAAGTTCTTGTACACGCGGTGGCCGAAGCCCATGAGCTTGAAGGAGTCGTTCTTGTCCTTGGCGCGGGCGATGTACTCGCCGACGCGGGAGACGTCGCCAATCTCTTCCAGCATGTTGAGGCAGGCTTCGTTGGCGCCGCCGTGGGCAGGGCCCCACAGGCAGGCGATGCCGGCGGAGATGCAGGCGAAGGGGTTGGCGCCGGAGGAGCCGGCCAGACGCACGGTGGAGGTGGAGGCGTTCTGTTCGTGGTCGGCGTGGAGGGTGAAGATGATGTCCAGGGCACGGACCAGCACCGGATTCGGCTTGTATTCCTCGCAGGGGGTGCCGAACATCATATGCATGAAGTTGGCGGTGTAGTCGAGGTCGTTGCGCGGGTACATGAAGGGCTGGCCCATGGAGTACTTGTAGGCCATGGCAACGATGGTCGGCATCTTGGCGACGATGCGGTTGAAGCTGATGCTGCGGTGCTCGGCGTCGGAGAAGTCCATCGCCTCGTGGTAGAAGGCGGACAGGGCGCCGACCACACCGACCATCACGGCCATCGGGTGCGCATCGCGGCGGAAGCCCTGGAAGAGCTTCACCAGCTGCTCATGCACCATGGTGTGGTTCTTGATGGTCTTTTCGAAGGTGGTCTTCTGGGTCTGGCTCGGCAGTTCGCCGTTCTTCAGGAGGTAGGCCACTTCAAGGAAGTTGCACTGCTCGGCCAGCTGCTCGATGGGGTAGCCGCGGTACAGCAGCTCGCCCTTGTCGCCGTCGATGAAGGCGATCTTGGATTTGCAGCTGGCGGTGGAAAGGAAACCCGAGTCGTAGGTAAACAGACCGGTCTTCCCGCCCAGGGTACGAATGTCGATACAGTCGTTGCCATGGGTCGGGGACATGATCGGGAATTCGACGGGAGCCTGTCCATCGATATTCAGGGTTGCCTTGCGTTCGGTCGTCATAGAGTCTTCCCTTTACAGGTGTTGGTTGCACTGCCGATAAAACCGGTAAACCATAAGATAGATGGGTTACCTTACTTAACTCTTACGCAACAGGGCCACGATCGGCGCCAGGCGAGGGTCTTCGCACTCGGCCTGGCCGCTGATCAGGTACCACAGGTCGTGATCTTCCATATCCGCGAGTTCCACGAACACCTGCTGCTGCTCCTCGCTCAACTGGTCGAACCGCTCGTCCAGGAAGCGCGTCAGCGCGATGTCCAGTTCCAGCAGGGCACGCCGGCTGCAGCGCCAGCGCAGGCGTCCGTAGTCCTCGCGTTTCATCAGACTGCCCGGCGGACCATCATGTCCTTGATCTTGCCGATGGCCTGGGTCGGGTTGAGACCCTTCGGGCACACGTCAACGCAGTTCATGATGGTGTGGCAGCGGAACAGGCGGTACGGGTCCTCGAGGTTGTCGAGGCGCTCGTTGGTCGCCTGGTCGCGGGTATCGGCCAGGAAGCGGTAGGCCGCCAGCAGGCCGGCCGGGCCCACGAACTTGTCCGGGTTCCACCAGAAGGAGGGGCAGGACGTGGAGCAGCAGGCGCACAGGATGCACTCGTAGAGGCCGTTCAGTTCTTCCCGATCCTCCGGCGACTGCAGGCGCTCCCGCTCGGGAGCGGGGTCGTTGTTGACCAGATAGGGCTTGATCGAATGGTACTGCTTGAAGAACTGGGTCATATCCACGATCAGGTCGCGGATGACCGGCAGGCCGGGCAGCGGGCGCAGGACGACGGGCTGCTTGAGGCCGTCGATATCGGTCAGGCAGGCCAGGCCGTTCTTGCCGTTGATGTTCATGGCGTCGGAACCGCAGACGCCCTCGCGGCAGGAGCGGCGATAGGCGATGGTGTCGTCCTTGGCCTTGAGTTTGGTCAGCGCGTCCAGCAGCTTGCGGTCGGTGGGCTCGAGTTCCACCGAAATGTCCTGCATGTAGGGCGCGTCGTCCTTGTCCGGATCGTAGCGGTAGATGCTGAATTGAATGGTACGTTTGCTCATTCTGGACTCCGATTAGTACGAGCGCGTCTTGAGCTCGATGGTCTCGACGGACAGGGGCTTCATATTGACCGGCTTGTAGACGATCTTGTTGCCTTCCTGCGGGAAGAACAGGGTGTGCTTGAGCCACTCCTTGTCGTTCCGGCCGTTCGGGAATTCCGGGGTATCCGGGGCATCGTCGCGGACGTGGGCGCCGCGGGATTCCTTGCGGGCCTCGGCGGAGATCATGGTCGCCTTGGCCACTTCGATCAGGTTTTCCAGTTCGAGGGCTTCGGTACGGGCCGTGTTCCAGGCCATGGACTTGTCCTTGATCTCCAGTTCGTGCGCAGCCTTTTCGATCTCGAGAATCTTGTCGACACCCTTCTTGAGCATGTCGCCGAAACGGAACACGCCGGCATGATCCTGCATGCAGCGGCGCATGGCGAGGCCGGTCTCGTAGACGTTGGCGCCGCCCTTGCGGTTGTCGAGGGCGCTGATCCGGGCCAGCGACTGTTCGGCCGCACCCTGGGGCAGTTCCCGGTGAGCCTTGCCAGCCTTGAGATCCTCGACAGCGGAGTCGCCGGCAGACTTGCCGAAGACCAGGAGGTCGAGCAGCGAATTGGTACCGAGGCGATTGGCGCCGTGCACCGAGGCACAGCCGCATTCGCCAGCCGCATAGAAGCCCGGCACGACGGAAGCCAGATCATCGCCCTTGGGCACGACAACCCGTCCGGTGTAGTTGGTCGGGATGCCGCCCATCTGGTAGTGGGCGGTCGGAACCACCGGCAGCGGCTCCTTGATGCAATCCACGCCGGCGAACTGGATGCCGATTTCACGAATGCCCGGCAGGCGCTTCATGATGGTGGCCGGATCGAGGTGGGTGATGTCGAGCAGGATGTAATCCTTGTTCACACCGCAGCCGCGACCTTCCTTGATTTCGGTCGCCATGGCGCGGGAAACCACGTCACGTGAGGCCAGATCCTTGGCGTTCGGGGCGTAACGCTCCATGAAGCGTTCCTTGCTGCTGTTCCGCAGGATGCCGCCTTCGCCGCGCACGCCTTCGGTAATCAGCACGCCGGCACCGGCGACACCGGTGGGGTGGAACTGCCAGAACTCCAGATCTTCCAGGGGGATACCAGCCCGGGCCGCCATGCCCAGACCATCACCAGTATTGATGAAGGCATTGGTGGAAGAATTGAAGATGCGGCCGGCACCGCCGGTGGCGAAAATGGTGGCGCGGGAGTGGAAAATCACCACCTGGCCGGTTTCCATTTCCATGGCGGTGACGCCGACCACAGCGCCTTCGGCGTCGCGAATCAGGTCGAGAGCCATCCACTCCACGAAGAACTGGGTGTTGGCCTTGACGTTGCGCTGATAGAGCGCATGCAGCATGGCGTGGCCGGTACGGTCGGCCGCCGCACAGGAGCGGCGCACCGGCTTCTCGCCGAAGTTGGACATGTGGCCGCCGAACGGGCGCTGGTAGATCTTGCCGTTGTCGGTCCGATCGAAGGGCATGCCGTAGTGCTCGAGCTCGACCACGACTTCATTGGCGGCCTTGCACATGTATTCGATCGAATCCTGGTCGCCGAGCCAGTCGGAACCCTTGATCGTGTCGTACATGTGCCAGTGCCAATGATCTTCCTCGGAGTTGCCGAGGGAAGCGGCGACACCACCCTGGGCGGCGACGGTATGGGAACGGGTCGGGAAGACCTTGGAGAGGACGGCCGTCTTCAGGCCGGCTTCGGACAATTGAATGGCGGAACGCAGACCGGCACCACCGGCACCGACGATGACCGCATCAAACTTCAGAACAGGAATACTCACGCTTACAGCCTCCAGAGAATCGTAGCAGCCCAGCCGCTGTAGCCCACCAGCGCGACGATGGTCAGCACATGCAGGGTCAGACGCAGACCCGTCGGCTTGACATAGTCCATCCAGATGTCCCGCACGCCGATCCAGGCGTGGTAGAACAGGCTGACGAAGAAGAGGAAGGTCACGAACTTGATGAAGCCATTGGCAAAGACCGCCTGCCAGGCCTCGAAGCTGTTCGGACGCAGGGCAAGCAGCACGGCCGCCATCATGACGGTGTAAACGGCCATCAGAACGGCGGTGGCGCGCTGGGCGATCCAGTCCTTGAGACCGTAATGGGCGCCGACAACGATGCGATTGATCACAGCAGAACCCCCCACAGAACCAGGGTGAGCGGAATGCTCACAACCAAGACCGCAGCCGCGGACTTGCGGGCGGACTGAAGATCGATGCCGACATGAAGGTCAAGCAGCAGGAAGCGGATGCCGGCACAGAAGTGGTGAACATAGGCCCAGATCAAGCCGGCGAGAATGACCTTGGCCGGCAGGGTGGCGAAGAGCGACTGGAAGGTCGCAAAGGTTTCCGGCGAGGTCAGGCTGGCGCCAAACAACCAGAGCAGGACCGGCAGGCACAAAAACAGGCCAGCTCCGCTCACCCGGTGCAGAATGGAAACCTTGCCGGGCAATGGCAACCTGATGGTAGTCAAGTCCAAATTCTTTGGACGTTTCTTGATGGTCATTTCTGCCATGAACGTCATCCCTCGCGTCAAGATGCGGTTATCCGCTTGTATGAAAAAGAGCCGTAATTATACATTACAAACATACCCAAATCTGCTGCAAACCCCTACTGACGGCCTAATCCGCCCGTACTAATCAGCCTCAACCCAACTCGTTCAGATAGTGATGCCGACGGGTGCAATACAGCCCGCGGCGCCATTCGACCGGCTTGTTGCCATAGGTGAAGGTGGTGCGCTCCACGAGGAGCAGCGCCGCCCCATCCTCCACGCCGAGCAGACTGGCGCTGTGGGCATCGGCCGCCACCGCCCGCAGGCGTTCCTCGGCCCGGATCATGCGAACGCCGTAGTCGCTCTCGAACATGCTGTAAAGGGAGCGGTCACTGGCCTTGAGGCGCTCCAGGGTCAGCCCCTGGAAAAGCTCGCCCACCAGGTAGATGTAGTCGAGGACCACCGGCTCGGAACCGAAGCGCAGCAGGCGCTCCATGACCACCACCGGATCCCCGGCCTGGATTCCCAGCACCCGGGCCACCTCCGGGGAGGCCTCCAGCCAGTCGCAGGTCAAGGGCTCGCTGGTGGAATGGGCCTGGTCGCCGTCGTCCGGCACCAGGCGCAGAAAGCGATAATAGGAACGGGGGTCGTTGTGGGTAGCGACAAAAGTACCCTTCCCCTGGCGCCGCACCAGGAGATTCTCCGCCGCCATCTCGTCGATGGCTTTCCTGACGGTTCCCTGGCTGACATTGAAGCGACCGGCCAGCTCGGCCTCGCTGGGAATCGCATCGCCCGGTCTCCATTCGCCCGCCTCAAGGCTCTTGATCATGAAATCCTTGATCTGGCGGTAGAGGGGACTGAAGGTCGGCGACGGCGACCGGGAGACTGGACGGGAAATTTCGCTGTTCATGACCTCCAATTTCAGCATATTTTGATTCTTTCGTCTATCAAATGTTGTCTTATATAAGACAGATGACGGATTGACAGCCCCCCCTTGAGCTTCTAAGATTCCGCGTCTCTTGCGCACACCATGCCTGCGCCCGAGTCCAATAACTTCAACCACCCAGTCTCAGACAGGAGCGACACATGTCCAAAGCCCCCATGCGCGTTGCCGTAACCGGCGCCGCCGGCCAAATCGGCTACAGCCTGCTGTTCCGCATCGCCTCCGGCGAAATGCTCGGCAAAGATCAACCGGTCATCCTCCAGTTGCTCGACCTGCCGCAGGCCCAGCAAGCCGTGAAGGGCGTGATGATGGAGCTGGAAGACTGCGCCTTCCCGCTGCTCGCCGGCATGATCGCCACCGATGACCCCAACGTCGCCTTCAAGGACGCCGACGTCTGCCTGCTGGTCGGTGCCCGTCCCCGCACCAAGGGCATGGAACGTGCCGACCTGCTTTCCGCCAACGGCGCCATCTTCACTGTCCAGGGCAAGGCCATCGCCGAGAACGCCAAGGAAAACGTCAAGGTGCTGGTGGTCGGCAACCCCTGCAACACCAACGCCCTGATCGCCGCCGCCGCCGCCAAGAAGGTGGGCCGCACCGATCCCCGCAACTACCACGGCATGCTGCGCCTGGACCACAACCGCGCCCTTTCCCAGCTGGCCGCCAAGACCGGCCGTCCGGTCTCTTCCTTCAAGAAGATGGTCGTGTGGGGCAACCACTCCCCCACGATGTATGCCGACTACCGCAACTGCGTGTCCAACGGCGACAACGTCAAGGATCTGGTGAACGACCAGGTCTGGAACAACGACGTGTTCCTGCCCACCGTCGGCAAGCGCGGCGCCGCCATCATCGAAGCCCGGGGCCTGTCCTCCGCCGCTTCCGCTGCCAACGCCGCCATCGACCACATCCGTGACTGGGCCCTCGGCTCCGACGACTGGGTCACCATGGGCGTTCCCTCCGACGGCTCCTACGGCATCCCCGAAGGCATCGTCTTCGGCGTGCCCTGCGAGTGCAAGAACGGCGACTACAAAGTCATCAAGGGTCTCGAGATCGACGCCTACAGCCAGGAGAAGATCGCCATCACCCTGAAGGAACTCACCGACGAAGCCGACGCCGTCAAGGGCATGCTCTAATCCCCAGCCGGCAATCGCTTCATCCAGGGGCCGCGGTAAAATGCCGCGGCCTTTTTTTATTTTCCAATTCCCTGAACAATGCGCCATCCAGCCGAAGTCCTGTTCGCGGGCGAGAAGCCCTTCCCCATCCTGCCAGCCGTGGACCACTACGCTGGTTCCGAGAAGCTGATGCGCAAGGCCATCGCCCTACAGAACGAGCTGGGGCCGATTTTCGACATCACCTGCGACTGCGAGGACGGCGCCCGGGCCGGCGCCGAGCGGGAGCATGCCGAGATGGCGGCGGCCCTCATCATGGGCGAGGAAAACGCCTTCAACCGCGTCGGCGCCCGCATCCATGACATCACCCACCCCCACTGGCAGCAGGACCTGGAAATCCTGGTGGGAATCGCCGGCACCCGGTTGCCCTTCATCACCCTGCCCAAGCCCTGCTCCGCCGCCGACGTGGCCACCCAGATCCAGGCCTTGCGGGAGGTTGAAGCCCGCTGCGGCCGGACCCGGCCGATCCCGGTCCACGTCCTCATCGAGACCCACGGCGCCCTGCGGGAAGTCTGGGACATCGCCCGCCTCCCCGGGGTGGAGAGCCTGGACTTCGGCCTCATGGATTTCGTCTCCGGCCACCATGGCGCCATCCCCGGCAGTGCCATGAAGAGCCCGGGCCAGTTCGACCATCCCCTGGTGGCCCGGGCCAAATGCGAGATCAGTGCCGCCGCCCTGGCCAACGGCGTGGTGCCCTCCCACAATGTCACCACCGAGTTGAAGGACGTGGAATACATCCGCAACGATGCCCGCCGGGCCCGCACCGAGTTCGGCTATCTGCGCATGTGGAGCATCCACCCCAACCAGATCGTGCCCATCGTCGAAGCCATGCGGCCCGACTTCTCGGAAGTCGAAGCCGCCGCCGACATCCTCATCGCCGCCCAGGACAAAGACTGGGGCCCCATCCAGCACGAGGGCAAGCTCCACGACCGGGCGTCCTACCGCTATTACTGGGAGCTGCTGGAGCGGGCCCAGGTCACCGGCATGGGCATAGCGGCCGAGGCGAAGGCCCGCTTCTTTGCCTGAATTGCTGGAAATCCTCTACCGCGACGAACACCTCGTCGCCATCCACAAGCCGGCCTGCCTGCTGGTCCACCGCTCGGAGCTCGACCGCCACGAGACCCGCTTCGCCCTCCAGATGCTGCGGGACCAGATCGGCCGCCGGGTGTGGGCCACCCACCGGCTGGACAAGGGCACCTCGGGCGTCCTCCTCTTCGCCCTGGACCCCGAGACCGCCGGCCTCGTCGGCCGGCAATTCGAGAGCGGCCAGGTGGACAAGGCCTACCTGGCCGTGGTCCGGGGCCATCCACCCGAGAGCGGCGACATCGACCACCCCCTGACCCGGCAGCGGGATGACTACGAATTCGTCGGGGAACGCACGGCTTCCGAAGCCCAGCCGGCCCTCACCCGCTTCCGCCGGCTCGCGACCGTCGAGCTGCCCTACCCGGTGGACCGCTATCCCACCAGCCGCTACGCCCTTGTGGAACTGGAACCCCTGACCGGCCGCCGGCACCAGATCCGGCGGCATCTCAAGCACATCTCCCACCCGATCATCGGCGACGCCACCTATGGCAAGGGGCGCCACAACCGGCTCTTCACCGACCTCTTCGGCAGCCGGCGCCTGCTGCTGGCGTGTACCCGCCTGGGCCTGCGGCACCCCCACAGCGGCGCGCCCCTGAGCCTCGAGGCGCCGCCCGCCCAGGACTTCGCGGCGGTGCTGGCCCAACTGGGCTGGTCGATGGGCGGTCAGTAACCGATGGACCCTTCGATCTCTTCCTGGCGCCTCATTTCCCGTTCGACTTCCAGGATGTCCTGCCCCAGGGCGTCCCGGGCCGAAACCATGCCGACGGGCCGGCCGTCGCCGTTCACCACCGGCACATGCCGGAACCCGCCTTCGGACATCAGGTAAAGGGCAAAGGACAGGGGCTTGTCGACGGAAATGGTGTGCACATCCGCCACCATGACTTCCCCGAGCTGGGTCCTGTCGGGATCCAGGCCGGCGGCGAGGACCTTGTTCAGCGCATCACGCTCCGTGAAAATGCCGGCCGGACGCTGTTTCCGGTCCACCACCAGCACCGCCCCGATGCGATGCTCGGCCATCAGCCGACAGGCGGCACGCACTGCCATGTCTGGGGTACCGGTAACGAGCGGGCGGCCGTCGATCACGTCGCGAATCATTCTATTAGGCATCGGGATCTCCTCACGTTTGGTCGGCACGCAGGTAAGGCACATTCGATAGCGTTTTGTTCCGGCGTGCCGGGCCGGACCACCTCGGTCTCCTTTCCCCCCGGGCCGGCCGCGCCATTGACGCAGGCCGGTGGCGAAAATATGATTCGCCCCCCGGGGCAATCCCCATCCGCACCCCTTGCGCTCCCTCCCTGCCATGTCCGCCAAACGCGATTCCCTGATCGAACTCAAGGGAGCCATGCTCCCCGTCCTATCCGTCATTGTCCGCAGCCTCGACCTGGCGCAATTGACGGCGGAGGCAAGGCAGATGTTCGGCGAGGAGAGTTTCTTCGACGGCGACCTAGCGGCCCTCGACCTGAGCGCCATCGACCCCGCCACGCCGGCCCCGGACTGGGCCGGCATCTGCAAGCTTTTCGGCGGCCATGGCCTGCGGCTGGTCGGCATCCGGGGCGGCTCCCCCGAGCTGGCGGCCAGCGCCACCCGGCTAGGACTGCCCCCGCTATCCATCTCCGATTCCCCCTCCCGGCCCCAGGCGCCGAAGCCGGCGCCCGAGCAGCCGCCCGCCCCGGCACCTGCGCCAGCCGCTCCGCCGCCGGCGCCCCCCCAACCAGCGCCGGCACCCGCCGCCAGCACGACCCTCATCATCGACCGCCCCCTGCGCTCGGGGCAGCGGGTCTATGCCCGGGGCGGCGATGTGGTCGTCCTGGCCGTGGTCAGCACCGGCGCCGAAGTCATCGCCGACGGCAGCATCCATATCTATGCCCCCCTGCGGGGCCGGGCCCTGGCGGGCGCCAGCGGCGACACCAAGGCCCGCATCCTGACCACCCGGATGGAAGCCGAACTGGTCTCCATCGCCGGCCTCTATCGCACCTTCGAGGATGGCGTCCCGGCGGAGCTGCTGGGCAAGCCGACCCAGATCCGACTCGTCGAGGAAGGCAAGAACAGCCGGCTGGTGGTGGAACCCCTCGCCATCGGCTAGAAACCAGGGCGGCCGTGTAGAATGCCGCCCTTATTCCAATCAATACCCAATCAATACCGCTTTCGGGAGGCTCCCACGTGACCCGCATCATCACCGTGACGTCCGGCAAAGGTGGCGTCGGCAAGACCACCACCAGCGCCAGTTTCTCCTCCGGCCTCGCATTGCGCGGCTTCAAGACCGTCGTCATCGACTTCGACGTCGGCCTGCGCAACCTGGACCTCATCATGGGCTGCGAGCGCCGGGTGGTCTACGACCTGATCAACGTCATCCACGGCGAAGCCACCCTCAACCAGGCCCTCATCAAGGACAAGCACTGCGACAACCTTTTCATCCTTCCCGCCTCCCAGACCCGGGACAAGGACGCCCTCACCGAGGAAGGCATCGAGAAGATCCTGAAGGACCTGCAGCACCTGGGCTTCGACTACATCGTCTGCGATTCCCCGGCCGGCATCGAGCACGGCGCCGTCATGGCGCTGACCTTCGCCGACGAGGCCATCGTGGTCACCAATCCGGAAGTCTCCTCGGTGCGCGACTCCGACCGCATCCTGGGCATCATCCAGGCCAAGTCCCGCCGGGCCCTGAACGGCGAGGAGCCGGTGAAGGAGCACCTGCTGGTGACCCGCTATTCCCCCAAGCGGGTGGAAGACGGCGAGATGCTGTCCTTCAAGGACATCCAGGAAATCCTGCGCATCCCCATCATCGGCGTCATCCCGGAATCGGAAATCGTCCTGCACTCCTCCAACCAGGGGTCTCCCGCCATCCACCAGAAGGGCACCGATGTCTCCGAGGCCTACCAGGATGTGGTGGCCCGCTTCCTGGGCGAAGACAAGTCCCTGCGCTTCGTCGATTACGAAAAGCCCGGCCTGCTGCAGCGCCTGTTCGGAGGAAAGTGACATGTCCTGGATGGAACGCCTGTTCGGCAACAAGCCAAAATCCGCCCAGGTAGCCAAGGAGCGCCTGCAGGTCATCATTGCCCGGGAGCGCAGCGACCAGAGCGGCCCCGCCGATTTCCTGCCGGCCCTGCAGCAGGAACTGGTGGCGGTGATCTCCAAGTATGTGCAGGTGAATCAGGACGACATCAAGGTTTCCCTGGAGAAGCAGGGCAACTACGAGGTGCTCGAGGTCAATATCGTCCTGCCCGACGCCACCCGCTAATCCTTCTTCGGCAAGGCGGCCCGCCGGATCGGGCCAAGCCCTGCTGCCATTGCAGGGAAGGGCTTGCTTCGCTGACATCGGGGCTTGAACCATGGGATACTCGCCATCCCGATATCATGACGAGGTTTCCCATGCAGTCCGTTCTTTCAGCGCCGAGGCTCCGTTCCTTGGCGCAGGCTTTTTCCGCGGCCATTTTCCTTGCCTGGAGCGCCCTGGCCGCCGCCGACGCTCCTCTGGTCAAGGCCCAGGTGCCGGGCTACTACCGGCTGATGCTGGGCAGTTTCGAAATCACCGCCCTCTACGACGGCGTGATCGACCTCGACACCAAGCTCCTCAAGAACACCAAGGAGCAGGAGGTGCAGAAGCTGCTGGCCCGCATGTTCGTCAAGGGCCCCAAGGTACAGACCGCGGTCAACGCCTACCTGATCAACACCGGGTCCAAGCTGGTGCTGGTGGACGCCGGCGCCGCCCATCTCTTCGGCCCGACCCTGGGCAACGTGGTGGATAACCTCAAGGCCTCCGGCTACGACCCGGCCCAGGTGGACGTGGTGCTCGTCACCCACCTCCACGGTGACCATGTGAACGGCCTCGTCACCGCCGATGGTCGGCCCGCCTTCCCCAATGCCGAAGTCTGGTCCGCCCAGGCCGACAACGACTTCTGGCTGAACGAGGAAGTGGCCGCCAAGGCGCCCAAGGATGCCCAGCCCTTCTTCAAGATGGCCCGGGACGCCGCTGCCCCCTACCGGCAGAGCGGCAAGTGGAAGACCTTCGACAGCGACCAGGAAATCCTGCCCGGCATTGCCGGCGTACCCGCCCACGGCCACACCCCGGGCCACAGCGGCTACCTGCTCCAGAGCGGCGACCAGCGCCTCCTGATCTGGGGCGACCTGGTCCATAACCACGCCGTCCAGTTCGCCCGCCCCCAGGTGGCCATCGAATTCGACACCGACAAGAAGCAGGCCGTGGCCGCCCGCAAGAAGCTCTTCGCCCGGGCCGCCAAGGAAAAGCTGCTGGTGGGCGGCATGCACCTGCCCTTCCCCGGCATCGGCCACGTCCGCGCCGAGGGCAAGGGCTACGCCTGGGTTCCGGTGGAATTCGGGCCGGTCACGCGCTAAGCCCGGAGATCAAAGCCCCGCCGCCGGCGGCGGGGCCGTCGGGACCGACGCCCGGGTCGGCGGCATCGGAAAGATCACCACCGGCCCGGTCGGCTGCTGTTCCGGCGGAACGTAGGCAGGCACCAGGGACATGGCCGGCCCGAGGGAGCGGACGAAATGATAGATGGCTCGCAGGTCCTCATCGGTCATGGCCCGCAGGGCCGGTGAGGGCATGGGCGGCCGGTAGTTGGCGCCGCGCGCCGTGCGCAGCCATTCTTCCTCGGAAATGTTGTTGAAATAGCGCCGCAAATTGCCCGGATAGGTGGTCCCCCAGGCCCCGCGGTAACCCACCTGGTCGCCGACGAGCCAGTAGCGCTCGGCCACCTTGCCGTCGTTGAGGGCATAGCCCGGCGTATGGCAATCGTTGCAGCCCGCGACGGTGGTGAGATAACGGCCCCGCTCCACCAGGCTCGGGTCCGGAGCCTTGCCGGCCGCTGCCATCGCCAGAGGCGAGGCAGCCAGCAAAAGGGGCAATAGGCAGCTTCCTGCAGAACGGGGATATTTCATTTCTTGTTTCTCCTGGAGTTGGGGAATCGGCTTGCCCGTCGACGTCCGCTGTCGGCAGGCGCAAAGCGATTTTCTATGCATTGGAGAAGCAAAGTCCCGAAGGGTTCTGCCCCGGGAAGCGGCCGATGGAGCGAAGCAGCCGATGTCGATCGTCTTTACAGAAGGCGCCCCGCATTTTTCAAAAACCTGTTTATAACCAATCGTTTAATTCATTGGCACAGTGCTTGCGAACGGCGAGCCATCCCGCCCACCCTGCCAAGGGCGGCAGCGGGAAGGAAACGTTTGCTGCTTCCCGGCACCGCGATCTGACAGCGGATTTGCCGGCAGCAGCCGAATGAGACACTGGAGAATGAGATGAAAGCGAAAAATAGGCTAATCGCCTGTGCCGGCGCCGCCCTGCTGTGGGCGGGCCATGCCGGAGCAGCGGTATTGTTGTCCGACAACTTCAACAGCGAGACCCAAGGCTTGAATTACACCGGTTTCACCAACTGGAATGTCACCGCCGGCTCGGTAGACCTCATCGGAACCGGATTTTTCGACTTCTACCCCGGCAACGGCAACTACGTCGATCTCGCCGGCAGCACCGGCTTCGGCGGCACCCTGACCAGCAAGCAAAGCTTCGCGGTGGCGTCCGGCGGCAGCTTCGATCTCAGCTTCGACCTCGGTGGCTCGGCCCGAGGGCCCACCAACATCGTGGATGTCATCCTGGCCGGCACCACCCTTGCCACCCTGACCCTGGCCAGCAGCGCCCCCCTGGCGTTGCACACCTATAGCCTCCACAACAATTCCGGCTCGGCCCTGTCCGGAAATCTGGTCTTCCGTAATGAGACCAATGGCACCCAGGGCGCCATCCTGGACAACGTCATTCTAAGCAGCAACTCGGCGACGGTATCGGAACCGGCGACGACGTTGCTCCTGGGACTCGGGCTGGCGGGACTGATCCTGGGACGGCGCAGGCTGACGCGCTGATCGGCCAGGCGCCCGATGGAACGCCTCCAGCGCTTTCCCGGCGGAGGCGTCTTTTCTTGGTCTCCGGCCCTGGTCAGGCCGGCAGCGGGATCGGCATCAGGGGTACCTTGCCGGTGGCTGCGTAAATCTCGCAGCGCTCGATATATTCCCGGGTGCTCCGGGTCATGGGCGTGCGGGCGCGGGCGATGTAGAAAACCAGGTCACGGCCGTTATGAATCAGCTGCAGCCCAGCCGAAATGCTGTGGGCCCGGGCTTTCTGGGATTTTTTCTGAGTCCCGGAAGGCGGCCGGGGCACAAAATTGGCCAGCCTTTCCCCCGCCGTCACGAACAGGGCCCAGACATCGAAAATATCGGGGTCGGTGCGCAGGGTCTCGGCCTTGATTTTGGCCGCCTCGGCAAAATCCCGCACCGGCCCTTCGACCCCTTGGAAAACCGGGATCCGGCCAAAGCTCTTCACCATTGCATCGGCGATGCGGTCGATGTCCCGCATGGTCTGCCCGATCTTGATGTAGCGGCTTTCGTAGAAGTCCTCCACGGGGATGGAGAAGGCGCGGAACGGTTCGCCCCAGAGTTCGTCGATGCCTTCCTCGCCGCTTCGGTGCAGCACCCGACGGCCCAGTTCCATGGCTTCCATCAGGCATTGCCCGCATTCATTCATGAGGGCATCGTCGCTGCCGATTTCCACCCCTTCGTACTGCAATTCCACCAGCTTGGTGAAAATATCGGTGGCCCGGTTGAACAGGGCTCCCGCCAGCATGGCGCCCTTCACTCGCCGACGGGCGGGGTCGGTTTCGGCCAGATAGGCTTGGCGCGCCTCCCCGAGCCGGGTGCCGGGGATGTTGAGCCCGTGTTCGGTGTGGTTGAACAACCGGCGGGTCAAGGCCTCAATGAGGCGCTTCTTGGCGATGAGCGTATCGGCGGGCACCGGGTAGGTCTTGATCCAGTAGCCGTCGTAGAAGACCCGTTCCTGGCCGTCGATGACGCAGCGAGTCCCTTCCGGCACGGCGTTGCCGTTTTCCGGGTCCAGGTCGAGTTTGCGTAGGGTGTTCATGGCTGTCCATTTCCGGACGGGTTGGATGGCCTTGTCACAAGCAAGGGTCATGTTGCCCGCCGACGATGTTTTCATGCCTTCGACTTCGAATCCCGTTCTTGATTCTTGTGAAATCAGAAGAATTTGCCCCCGGATTCGCCTTTCCCAACTCTGCATACAGCATATTACCGAAAAAAAAGTTCCAATGTTGCATTGCAGCATTTTAGCTACGGAATTCAGGAGCAAGACCCGGAGTGTTTCACTCCCGTGCGAGATCTAGCGTGAGGTTGTCGAAGATCAGGAAAGGAATGAACGATGGCCCGGACGACTGAAAAACCCGCCGCCAGGATCGCCGACGACCCCCGCTGGGCCGCCGTGGCGACCCGCGACCCCGGAGCGGATGGCCGATTCTTCTACGCAGTCAGGACCACCGGTGTCTATTGCCGCCCATCCTGCGGCGCCCGGACGCCCTGGCCGCAGAACGTCAGCTTCTACCCGACCGCCGCGGCGGCCGAGGAAGCCGGCTTTCGCCCCTGCAGACGCTGCCGGCCGGGGCAGCCGGCCCTGGCCGAACGCCAAGCGGCTCTCGTCGCCGGCCTGTGCCGGCAAATCGAGAGCGCCGAGGTGCCGCCGAAGCTCGGCGAACTGGCCCGGAGCGCGCACATGAGCGTCTTCCATCTGCACCGGGTCTTCAAGGCGGTGACCGGGGTGACGCCCAAAGCCTATGGATTGGCCCAGCGCGCCAGGAAGGTGCGTGAAGAGCTCCGCCGCAGCGGCACTGTGACCGAAGCCATCTACGAAGCCGGATACCGCTCCAGCGGCCGCTTCTATGAGGAATCGGACCGGCTCCTCGGCATGACGCCCAGCGACTATCGGGCCGGAGGCACCCATGCGGCCATCCGCTTCGCCGTCGGCCAATGCTCCCTGGGCGCCATCCTGGTGGCCGCCAGCCAGCGCGGCGTCTGCGCCATCCTCCTGGGCGACGATCCCGATGCCCTCGTCCGCGATCTCCAGGACCGCTTCCCACGGGCCGACTTGATCGGCGGCGACGCCGGATTCGAGCGACTGGTAGCCCGGGTGGTCGGTTTCGTGGAGGCGCCGCAGCTGGGCCTCGGCCTGCCCCTCGATGTACGCGGCACCGCCTTCCAGCAGCGCGTCTGGCAGGCATTGCTGGCCATTCCGCCAGGGGCAACGGCCAGCTATCGGGAGATCGCCGAGCGCATCGGCGCGCCCAGGTCGGTCAGGGCCGTCGCCGCGGCCTGCGCCGCCAATCCACTGGCGGTCGCCATTCCCTGCCATCGGGTTGTCCGTAACGATGGCGAGCTTTCCGGCTACCGCTGGGGCGTCGAGCGCAAGCGTGCCCTGCTCCAACGGGAGGCGGAGGCGCATTCCGCGAAGTAGGCGGCCGAGAAGCAAAACGCCCCCGCCGGTCTCCCGGCGGGGGCGTTTCAATTAACGCTACAGCAGCCGCTTAGACTTCGACGGTGTTCGCCACTTCCACGAACTCGGCGATCTGGTCGAAGTTCATGTAGCGGTAGACCTCGCCGGCCTTGGCATTCACCAGCTGGATCTGCTCCATGTACTCTTCCTTGGTGATGATGCGGCCGACCAGGGCGCACATGGCGGCCAGCTCGGCGGAGCCGAGATAGACGCGGGTGTCGATGCCCAGGCGGTTCGGGAAGTTCCGGGTGGAGGTGGAAATGGCGGTGCTGCCCTTGCGGATCTGGGCCTGGTTGCCCATGCACAGGGAGCAGCCCGGCATTTCCATGCGGGCGCCGGCCTTGCCCAGGACGGAGTAGTAGCCTTCTTCCGTCAGGATGAGGGCGTCCATCTTGGTCGGCGGGGCGATCCACAGGCGGGTCGGGATGTCGGACTTGCCGTCCAGGACCTTGCCAGCGGCGCGGAAGTGGCCGATGTTGGTCATGCAGGAGCCGATGAAGACTTCGTCGATCTTGTCGCCGGCGACTTCGGACAGCAGCTTCACGTCGTCCGGGTCGTTCGGGCAGGCCAGGATCGGCTCGGTGACTTCGGCCAGGTCGATCTCGATCACGGCGGCGTACTCGGCGTCGGCGTCCGGCTGCAGCAGGGTGCCGTTGGCGATCCAGTCTTCCATGGCCTTGATGCGGCGCTTGAGGGTGCGGGCATCCTCGTAGCCTTCGGCGATCATCCACTTCATCAGGGTGATGTTGGAGCGCATGTACTCGACCATCGGCTCCTTGTTGAGGCGCACGGAGCAGGCGGCGGCGGAACGCTCGGCGGCGGCGTCGGAGAGTTCGAACGCTTGCTCGACCTTCAGATCGGGCAGGCCTTCGATTTCCAGGATGCGGCCGGAGAAGACGTTCTTCTTGCCCTGCTTGGCCACCGTCAGGAGGCCCTGCTTGATGGCGTAGTAGGGGATGGCGTTGACCAGGTCACGCAGGGTGATGCCGGCGTTCATCTTGCCCTTGAAGCGCACCAGCACGGATTCCGGCATGTCCAGGGGCATGACGCCGGTGGCGGCGGCAAAGGCCACCAGGCCGGAGCCGGCCGGGAAGGAGATGCCGATCGGGAAGCGGGTGTGGGAGTCGCCGCCGGTGCCGACGGTATCCGGCAGGAGGAGACGGTTCAGCCAGGAGTGGATGACGCCGTCGCCCGGACGCAGGGCGACGCCGCCGCGGGTGCTGATGAAGGACGGCAGGGTGCGGTGCATGCGCACATCGACCAGCTTCGGGTAGGCGGCGGTGTGGCAGAAGGACTGCATCACCAGATCGGCGGAGAAGCCGAGGCAGGCCAGGTCCTTCAGCTCGTCCCGGGTCATCGGGCCAGTGGTGTCCTGGGAGCCGACGGTGGTCATCTTGGGCTCGCAGTAGGTGCCCGGACGGATGCCCTTGCCTTCCGGCAGGCCGCAGGCGCGGCCGACCATCTTCTGGGCCAGGGAGAAGCCCTTGCCGTTATCGGCCGGGTTCTGGGGCAGGCGGAACAAGGTGGAGACGGGCAGGCCCAGGGCCTCGCGGGCCTTGGCGGTGAGGCCGCGGCCGATGATGAGGGGAATGCGGCCGCCGGCGCGGACTTCGTCCAGGATCACCGGGGTCTTCAGCTGGGCTTCGGCGATCACGGCACCGTTCTTGGTGGCGGTGACCTTGGCGGAGGCGCTGTCGATCTTCAGTTCGATCTCGTCGCCCATGTTCATCTGGGCCACGTCCAGTTCGATGGGCAGGGCGCCGGCATCTTCCATGGTGTTGAAGAAGATGGGAGCGATCTTGGAACCCAGGCAGACGCCGCCGAAGCGCTTGTTCGGCACGAAGGGGATGTCTTCGCCGGTGAACCACAGCACGGAGTTGGTGGCGGACTTGCGGGAGGAACCGGTGCCGACCACGTCGCCCACGTAGGCGATCAGGTTGCCCTTCTTGGACAGGGCTTCCAGCTGCTTGACCGGGCCACGGACGCCCGACTCGTCGGCGTCGATGCCGGGACGGGGGTTCTTGAGCATGGCCAGGGCATGCAGCGGGATGTCCGGGCGGGACCAGGCGTCCGGAGCCGGAGACAGGTCGTCGGTATTGGTTTCGCCGGTAACCTTGAAGACGGTCAGCTTCTGGCTGGCCGGCACTTCGGGGCGGGAGGTGAACCACTCGGCGTCGGCCCAGGACTGCATGATGGCCTTGGCGTTGGCATTGCCGGCCTTGGCCAGTTCGGCCACGTCATGGAAGTAATCGAATACCAGCAGGGTCTTCTTGAGGCCTTCGGCGGCCACGGTGCCGACTTCGGCATCGCCCAGGAGGTCGATCAGGGGCTTGACGTTGTAGCCGCCCAGCATGGTACCCAGCAGCTCGGTGGCCTTGGCGCGGGAGATGAGGCCGCATTGCTCTTCGCCCTTGGCGACCTTGGCCAGGAACTCGGCCTTGACCTTGGCGGCGTCATCCACGCCGGCGGGGACGCGGTAGGTGATGAGCTCGACCAGGAAGGCTTCCTCGCCCTTGGGCGGGTTCTTCAGCAGGCCAACGAGATCTTCGGTCTGCTGCTTGGACAGGGGCAGCGGGGGAATACCGAGGGCGGCACGTTCGGCAACGTGGGCACGATAGGCTTCAAGCACGGCGACTTCCTTTCGTTGAGGGTTGCTCAAAAAAGCGAAAATTCTAAGATAGAGCCAGAGGACGGCGAGGCCGAACTCAAGTCTTATATATTTTATCTTTTATAAGGTTTCCTGTGAACGGCCATCGGCCGCCAGTTCCTCGGGAGTGACCACCCGGAAACCGTTCCAGGTCTCCGCATAGGCCCGCAGCTTGGCGCCCTCGCCGCTACGCCTTTCGAGCCCGACCGCAGGCACGCCAGACACCTGCGCCACCAGCAGGGCATGGAGGCTGGAGGCCAGGCACAGGCGGGAACGGGCGACGGTGGCGGCAATGTCGCGGACATGGAGGGAATCCAGGATGCCGAAGGGCACCCGCATTCGCCGGGAGAGGCGCTCGTAAACGGCCCGATCGTCGTGCCAGGGCGCGGCGCCCGCCCGGAAGGCCAGCACCGGCAGCCCGATGCGATCGAAAGCTGCCGCCAGGGCGGCGAGACTTCCATCGTCGCCGAAGGTGGCGGCGCACTGGAAAGCCACGTAGTCGCCGGGAAGGATCGGGACAGCGGCGATCTGTTCGGCCAGCCAGGGGCCGAGGGTGGTGACCGGATCGGGAACCAGGCCCGCGGTCACCCCGAGGGCGGCCAGGGCTCGCCGGGTGCGCTGATCGCGCACCGTGACGGTGTCGGCGGCGCCCAGGGCCGCGGCGACGGCCCGGGCGAAGGCAGGATTCCGCTGGGCCAGGCCGACGCCACCGACGGCGCGGAACTCCAGTCGGCCGCCCGCCGGCAGCTGGTCGCGTCCGATGACGTAGGGCGCAGGACGCCCCGTCGCCAGGAAGGCGGCGGCCCAGTCGGCACGGCCGCGCGGGTTCCCATCCAGGCGGGCGATGGCGGCCTGCGCCGCTTGCGGATCGAGCAGCATGACCGCCGCTTCCCAGGCGTCGGTGTCGAGGATTTCGCCCCCCACGTGCACGAGATCAAGAGGGGCTTCGCCGAAGCGCTGCCGCCAGCCCGCCACCACTTGCCCCAAGGGCTCCACCGCAAAACCGCCCCAGGCCGTCAGGTCGGCGGCCCGCAGCCCGGCGAAAAGGCAGGGCCGGGGAGCCGCAGCCAGCGCCGCCGCCTGCCCCAGAAGCAGGTCGCCGAAATTGTGGCGGTCGAAGGCGCCGAAGAGGACAATGGGAAAGGAACTCACCGGCTGACAATGCACTCCGTTTCCTCATTAGGCAAGGCAGGAGGACATATGGTCAAACCCGACTACGACGGCGGCAGCCTGCTGAACCTCATGGCCACGATCTGCTCGGCCCTGGGCCTGCCGGCTTCCCCCTACGCGCCCCTGGCGCCCGACCGCGGCCTGGACGCCGCCGCCCTGGCCGCCAGCCGCCACATCGTCCTCCTGGTGGTGGACGGCCTGGGGGACGATATCCTCGCCCGCCACGCCCCCGACAGCACCCTCGCCCGCCATCAGGTCGGCAGCCTGACCTCAGTCTTTCCGAGCACCACGGCCAGCGCCATTCCGACCTTCCTCACCGGCCTGCCGCCCCAGGCCCACGGCCTCACCGGCTGGCACATGTGGTTCGAGGAAATCAACCAGATCCTGGCCGTCCTCCCCCTCACGCCCCGGGGAGCCCCGCCGGCGGCCTGGATGCCGGCCTGCGTCGACCTGCCCGCAAAGCTCTTCAACCACGCCCCGCTCTCCCAATCCCTGGCCGGCCGCACCTGGTCCGTGGTCCCCCGGGACCTCATCGAATCTTCCTTCAACCGTTTCCATAGCGCCGGCGCCCAGCGCATCGGCTACCAGGGGACGGCAGGGCTCTTCGCCGCCATAGAGGCCTGCGTCGCCGAAGCCGCCAAGGTCGACACCGGCGGACGGCCGACCTACATCCACGCCTATTACCCGGTCCTGGACAGCCTCATGCACGAGGTGGGCACCCGGGACGACCGGGTGGCCAAACGCCTGGCCAAACTGGACGCCGAATTCGCCGCCTGCCGCCAGCGCCTGGCCGGCAGCGGCGCCACCTTTCTCGTCACTGCCGACCACGGCTTCATCGACGCGCCGCCCGAACACCTGATCGACCTGGACCGCCACCCGGAACTGGCCGCCCTCCTGTCCCGCCCCCTGTGCGGCGAACGGCGCGTTGCCTACGCCTACGTCGAGCACAACCGGCAGCTCGACTTCGAGACTTATGTGAAGCGCAACTTGAGCCATGCCTGCCAAATCCTCCCCAGCCAGGATTTCCTGGCCGCCGGCTGGCTCGGCCCCGGCCCGGCCCATCCCCGCCTGCCCAGCCGGGTCGGCGATTTCGTGATTTTCATGAAGGATGACTGGGCCATCAAGGACTGGATGCCAGGGGAAAAACACTACGACCAGCGGGGAGTCCATGGCGGCGCCAGTGAGGCGGAAATGCGAATTCCCCTCATCCAGGCCCCGTGCCTCTGAACACAATTTCGCCCCGCGCCCCGAGACCGGCGTAACAAACTGTTGCAAATAACTAACACTAACGCCGGCGTCATAGCGGCTCATTATGACGAACGGCATAGTTATGCTGTAAGATTGCGCCCGCATTGTCGGCAGATGACGAGATAAACACCTATTTCATGCCGGCTGATAGTGGCGCCTGGCAGCGTCGCCCCCCAACCATCAACCGCCCCGGGGAATTCCGACATGGACGAACTCGACCTTGCCTTTGCAGACGAATCGGAGAGCCCCGATTCCCCGCCGTCACCGGCCGACGCCCCGCAAATCGCGGATCTGATCGTTTCATATCTTGAAGACATCGGCGTCGAATACGTCTTCGGCATTCCCGGCGGGGCTATCGAACCCCTCTACAACGCCCTCGCCCGCAGCAGCCGTCGCGGCGGCCCGCGCCCGGTGGTGTCGCGCCACGAGGCCGGTGCCGCCTTCATGGCGGATGGCTATGCCCGGGAAACCGGCAAGCTCGGCGTCTGCATCGCCACCTCCGGGCCCGGAGCGACCAACCTGATCACCGGCATTGCCTGCGCCCACGACAGCAACATCCCCGTGCTGGCGATCACCGGCCTGCCCACCCTGCCTTCTTTCGGCAGGAACGCGCTGCAGGAATCTTCCAGCATCAGCGTCAACTCCGTGGCAATGTTCCGCCACTGCACCCGCTACAACTCACTGATTTCCCATCCAGACCAACTCGAACGCAAGCTGATCAACGCCATCATGTCCACCAGGCAGGCCCCCGGGGGTGCGGCGCATCTTTCCATTCCCCTGGACATTCTGCGGACCCCGCTCAAGCATGCCGCACCGACCTATGATCTTTCCAGGCTGCTGAGGCAGAAGGTTTCCCTGGTCGACGACCAGGCGGTCAGGGAACTCCACGAAGATATTCGCCGCGCCCACAGGATCGTGTTCCTCATCGGCGCCGCCTGCGGCGAGGCTATCGAAGCCATCATGGAGTTGATCGAGCGGACCGGCGCCCTGTTCGTCACCACACCCGACGCCAAAGGCCTGATCAATCCCCGACACCCCTCCTACTGCGGCGTCTTCGGCTTTGGCGGCCACAGCAGCGCGGACGAACTGCTGGCCGACACCCCCGATCTTCTCCTCGCCTTCGGCACAGGGTTCGCCGAACTTATCAGCGGCAACCGCTGTGACGAGCTTCTCGGCGAACACCTGGTGCACATCGACAGTTCCGAGGAGAACCTGCTCCGCACGCCCATGGCCAGGCAGCATGTCCGCGGCCGAATTTTGTCGGTGTGCCAGCGCCTGCTGGAATTGCTCGACGCCAACCCGGGCCCTATCGTCCGTCCCGGCCTCGATACCCGGGCTCTATCCGCCCAATCCCGGATTTCCTATTACCGGCCGGAGGCCATGGATTCGGACGCCGTACCGATCAAGCCGCAGCGCTTGATGAAAATGCTTTCCGAGCACTGCCCGCCCACGACCCGCTTCTTTGCGGACATCGGCAATAGCATGGTGTGGACCGCCCATTACCTTGAGCCTGGTAGCGGCCGCCATCAGCCCAGCCGGCAAGAGAACTCGGACATCCTCCGGCAGCCTTCCGGCGCCGCCAACTGGCTGCGCCTGATCATGGAATTCTGTCCCATGGGCTGGGCCATCGGCTCCGCCATCGGCGCCGCCCGGGGCAACCCCGACTCCCCCGTAGTCTGCATCACCGGCGATGGCGCCTACCTCATGAGCGGCCAGGAGATCACCGTAGCGGCCCAGGAGGGTTTGCCGGTGATTTTCGTCGTCCTCAACGATGCCGCCTACGGCATGGTGAAGCACGGACAGCGCCTCGCGAAAGCTGAGCAAATCGGTGCCGAGCTGCCCCACATCGATTACCGCAGGCTGGCCGAGGCCATGGGCATTTCTGGCCATGTCATCGAATCACCCCAGGACCTGGAAGCCCTCGACTTCGCAACCCTATTCCAGCGCAAGGGGCCGACCCTGCTCGACGTGCGCGTCGATCCGGAGGAGGTTCCGCCCATGAGTCTGAGGATGAAGGCATTGGGAACAATGACTTAGCAATGGCCAAGGATTCATGAAAAACTCATCCAACCAAACCGATACGCCGGCCATTCCGCCGATCCACACCAGCATCTGGCGTGAAGAGCCGGAACCGGACAATCCCTTCGCCACCCGCGTCGCCTATTGCCGAGGCTACGACGTCTTTGGGCAGATGGTCGGCACAGCCCGCTGGGTCGAGATGCTGGTCTTGCTGTTTCGCGACCATTTGCCAAACCCTGCCTCCCTCGACATGCTCGAAGCCCTGTCCGTCGCCCTGGCCAACCCGGGGCCCCGGGACCCTTCCATCCACGCCGCCATGTGCGGTGGGGTCGGCGGCTCCACTGCGGCCGCCACTCTGATCGCCGCGTTATCGGTCGGGGCTGGGCGTTACCGCGGCGCCCGGGATGTCTTCGACGCCATGGCTGCCTGGGAAAGGGCGGGCGACAGCTTGGCGGACTGGCCTGAGGAGGCCAAGAAATTCGACCCTGGGGCCGTGGACATCTGGCCGGCCCCGGAGCGCCCGCCGGGTTTCGATCCCCACGGCGTCTCCACGGCCACCGTCGTCCGCCAACTGCTCGAAATACTGGCGGCCATGGGTGCCGCCGCTCATGCCTCGCCCCGCCTTTCCTGGCTGGCGGCCCATCGTCCCCATATCGAAGCGGCCATCGGTCTGCCCCTGGATATCACTGGCGTGGCGGCCGCAGCTTTCTGCGACCTGGGTTTCACACCGGCCGAAGGCGAGATGCTCTACCTCCTCCTCCGCCTGCCCGGCGCGGCGGCCCACGCCCTCGAACAGGAAGCCGGCGGCTTCAAGCAGTTTCCTTTCTATGCCGTTGAACTGACCGACGATCCGGCAGATGGGGAAAATCATGCCGCAACCAAGTCACCGGAGACCCTGTGAACGGCCCTGAATTGCTAAAGTCCCACGCCGGATTGCTGCGCACTGCAGTCGGCGCCTGCTGGCCCGGAACCCGGGCCGTATTCCGTGGCCATGACCTGCATGCGGACCTGCACGACTCCGACTGGCTCGAACTCTATCTCTTCGGCATTACCGGCCGGCGCTTCACGCCCCAGGAAACCAAGCTTCTGCACGGCATCTGGGTGATCACCAGCTATCCTGATACCCGCATCTGGAACAACCGGGTCGCCGGTTTGGCGGGCAGCGCCCGCAGCACGCCGCTGCTCGGGTTGACCGGCGCCCAGGCGGTGACCGAAGCGCGGATCTATGCCGGCGGCCCCGGGCTCCGCGCTATCGATTTCTACCTGCGTGCAAGCAAAGCTGTCGACTCCGGACAAAACCTGCGCGACGTAGTGCAACTGGAACTGGAATCGCGCTACATCTACGGGTTCGGGCGGCCAATCAATTCCCGTGACGAACGCCTGCCTTGGCTACTCGACTTGGCCCGTTCCCTTGGCTTTGGCGAAGGCAAGCATCTGAAACTTGCCTTCGAGGTGGAGAAGATCCTGGTCGAGGACCTCGGAAAGCGGAGCCTGCAAATGAACTACGCCGGCCTGACCGCCGCCCTGGGGGCTGACCTGGGTCTGACGCCCCGGCAATGGCATATTTTCCGTTTTCCCATCGTCCTGGCCGGCATGCCGCCCTGCTGGGTTGAGGCGGCGGAAAAGCCGGAGGGGGCACTATTCCCAACCCCTTGCGATGGCGTTGCCTACGAGGGCCTTCCCGAACGCTCCTGGATCAGATGAGTGGCTCGCGAGGTTGACCACCGGCATAGCGCCCATCCCAACGGCCATGCCCTCTGGCATGAGAACGTCTGCGCCATTGCTTGACCAGTCGAATTCGCCTACGCTTCGCACCAACCGTAAGTAATAACTAATAAGCAAGAGGGGGGTTCTCATGTTCGGGCTACGCGTCGTGGCGTCTGCCGTCGTTTTGGCCTGGGCTAGCGGTGTTGCCGCCCAAGTGTCCATGGACGAGGAAGATCTTGCTTTCGCCTACGGCGACAAGGATTTCATTTCCATCGCCACCGGCAACAGGCAACTCCTGCGGGATGCACCTTCCACTGCCACTGTCGTGACCGCCGAAGACATCGCCGCCATTGGGGCCACCGACCTGGACGATGTCATGGAAACCATCCCCGGCGTCCATGTTAACCGTAATACGAATACTTACCCGCCCCTATACGTCTTCCGCGGCATCGCCTCTCCCAATAACCCGCAGGTACTGATGCTGGTCAACGGCAGGCCGGTCACGGACGCGTTCCAGGGCAACCGCGGCAACCTGTGGGGTGGCTTGCCCCTGGAGAACGTCTCCCGCATCGAGGTCATTCGCGGCCCAGGCTCCGCCCTCTACGGCGCCGACGCCTATGCGGGCACCATCAATATCATCACCAAGACGGCTGCAGAGATTGGCGGCACTCAGTTTGGAGTTCGGGCTGGCTCCTACGACACCTGGACAACCTGGGCCCAGCACGGCGGCAAGTTCGGCCCCATCGAGGTTGCCGCCTATGTCCAGGCCGGCAGCACCAACGGCCAGCATGAGATCGTCCGCAAGGACTACCAGTCGTCTGTGCTCGATCCAGCCTTCGGCACCAGCGCTTCGCTGGCGCCCGGGCCGGTCCGCTTGGGCCGCGAGTCCTTCGATGCCGGGCTGGATCTGGGCTACGAAAAATGGCGCCTGAGACTCGGCGTCAAGGATCGTCTCAACATGGAGACTGGCGCAGGCATCAGCTACGCCCTGGACCCCTACGGCAACAATGCCAGCCATCGGGTCAATGCCGACCTCTCCTGGCAGGACCCGCAGTTCGCCAAGGACTGGAGCCTGTCCTTCGATGCCCGCGCACTGCATCTCTCCGAAGAAGCGAACCTCACCATCTATCCTCCGGGCACCGCCTTGCCCACCGGCGTGTTCCCCGTCGGCGTGATCGGCAATCCCTCCCGCTGGCAAAGGCAATACGGCGCATCCGCCACCGCCCAATACACTGGTTTTGCCGACCATCGCTTGCGCATGGGAGTGGGCCACGACGTCCTCGATCTCTACAAAACACGGGAAACCAAGAATTTCACCTTCGTTGGCCTGACCCCTAGCCCCTTGCCCTCGGTCGTGGATGTTTCCAGTACCAGTCCCTACCTCAGGCCTTACAAGCGCGATCTGAATTACATCTATCTCCAGGACGAATGGAATTTCGCCCGGGACTGGGTACTGACCGCCGGCCTGCGCCATGACGACTATTCCGATTTCGGCACGACCAACAACCCCCGCGCGGCACTGGTCTGGAATGCCCGCCAGGATCTGACCGCCAAGCTCATGTACGGCACAGCCTTCCGGGCTCCCTCGTTTGCCGAGGTTGCCTCCATAAACAATCCAGTGGCAAAAGGCAACCCGGGCCTGCAGCCGGAAAAGATCAAAACCCTGGAAGCCGGACTTTCCTGGCAGGCTCGCAAGGACGTACAGGCCAATTTGAGCATCTTCCGGCATGAGATGACGGACATCATTAACCTGGTGACCAACCCGGTCGCCGCCACCGGCAAGACCTACCAGAACACCGGCAAGCAGACAGGTGATGGTGGTGAATTGGAAGTGGTCTGGGATGCCGGCTCCAGCCTGCGGTTTTCCGGCCACTACGCGTACCAGAAGAATATTGACAAGACCACCAAGCACGACGCCGGCTACGCCCCGCATCACCATGTTTATGCCCGCGCCGACTGGCGATTCGCTTCGGAGTGGCAGCTGAATACCCAAGTGAATTACGTGGCCGACCGCAACCGCCCGGTCGGCGACGATCGACCGCAGATTCCGGACTACACGACGGTCGACTTGACGCTACGCACGGACCGCCCCAGGCAAGGCTGGGATTTCGCCGCCTCCATCCGCAATCTTTTCGATGCCGATGTGCGCGAACCCAGCCTCTCCGGCTCGGGCATCATCTACGACCTGCCCATGCCGCGCCGCAACTTCTGGCTGCAGGCCCGATACAGCCTATGAAATCTCCTTGGCGGCTGCAGACCCCGGGCACGCCGCCATGCCGGAAGACGCCGCACCTGTCATGAAAATGCCATCGCAGCATCTCCTTTAGGTACTGCACCCCACCCATACAACATATAATTGATGCCGTCATCGATAGAGGAAATGCAGATGCAGCCGATCCGTCCAGCCATCTTGGCCGCATGTTTGTCGGCCACCTGCGCTGTGACGGCTAAAGCGATCCTCTGGTCGAGGCCGGCAACCCGCCGCAGCCGCCAAGGATGGGCATGAGGGGATCGTCCTTGCGGAGATTGCTCCTGGCATGGCTGCTGGCAGCGGCCGCCGGCCTGGCCCAGGCCGGCGAAATTACCCGCATCGCGGTCATCTATGCCGGCGCCGACGAGCCGCTCCCGAGCACCTTCGCCCGCATGATCGCCAGCCTGGAAACCCAGCCTGATATCCAGGTCATCCGCCTGGAACTGGACGACCGCCAGACCCAGACGTTCGCCCCCCAACTGCTGCCGATCCAGCTGCCCGGCGGTCCTCTGCGCTTGGCTGCGGCTGGTGGCGCCGGCGCCATCGCGGTGATCTATCCCGATATCGGCGAACCCTACCGTAGCGTCTTCGCCAAGATCATCGACGGCATCGAAGACAAGACCAGGACCAAAGTGACCAGTTACGCGGTGGGCAGCAATTTCAATCCCCAGGCACTGTCGGGAGAACTGAAGAAGCAGGACATCCGGGTCGTCATCGCCCTCGGCCGAAACGGTCTCAAGGCGGCCGGCTCCCTGGACAAAGAAATCGGCGTGGTAGCGAGCGGCGTGGTCTCCATCCCCGAGAGCGAGGGACGCAATGCCCAGATCCTTAGCCTGGCCCCCGACCCTGCTCTACTCTTGTCCCGCCTCAAGGCCATTTCCCCGGCCGTCCGGCGGGTATTCGTGATCTACGACCCCCAGCAGAACGGCTGGCTCATCAGGCTCGCCCGGGAGTCTGCCCGGCACAACGGCATCGAATTGGTGGCGCAGGAGGCCTCCGACCTCAGGACGGCAGTGCGCCTGTACCAGGATGTCTTCACCACTGCCGATGGCAGGCACGACGCCCTCTGGCTGCCCCAGGACAACGTCACGGTGGAGGAATCCACCGTTCTCCCGTTGGTGCTTCAGGAATCCTGGAACCGCAGCATCGCCGTCTTTTCCAGCAGCGTCGCCCACGTCAAGCGGGGAGCCCTCTTCGCCCTCTTCCCGAACAACGTAGAACTGGGCCGCAACCTGGCCGCATCCGCCCTGGGCGTGGCGTCGGGCACATCCCAGCCCCGGGGAGTGCAGCCCCTGCGGGAAGTGCTGACCGCATTCAACACCCGTACCGCCAGCCACCTCGGCCTGTATCCGTCACCCTCACTGCGGCAGAACTTCGATCTGCTCTTTCCTGAACAATAATACCTATGGGCCTTTTCAGGCGACTCGTACAACGCTACCGTGCCGCAACCTTCCAGCGTCAGCTGGCGGTCCTGGCCGCTACCTGCGTCTTGAGCGCATCCCTTCTCGCCGCCCTGACCACGGCCTGGCAAAGCAGCCGACAGATCCGTACCAACCAGCTGCTCCAGGGCGAGCGCATTGCCCAGAACCTGGCCGCCCAGAGCCGGCTGGCGCTGATTTTCGGCTCGCCAGAAAATGTGGACGAAGCCATCTCGGCCACCTTGGCTTTCCCCGATGTCATCCGGGCCGAACTCCACCATGCCGATGGCCGCCTGCTGCTGGCCCGAGGCCAGGAGCAGGCCAATGAAGCGCCTGCTCCCGCTGGAAATATCCGGGACGCCTATCTGGAAAGCGAAAATGAATCGGACTGGCGTTTCGTCGCGCCGGTGCTCGCAAAATCCGGCGGCGACTCGCCCTTCGAGATGACTGAGCGCAAGGAAGAGGTCCTCGGCTTCGTTCGCATCAGCCAGAGCAAGGCCACCCTGACCCGGCTGATGCGTGAAGTCTTCCTGGTCAATTTCGTCACCGGCCTGCTATTCGCCGTCTTCTTCCTCTTCGCCCTGCGGCTTCTGGTGACCCGCCTGATGCGGCCGCTCAGCGACCTGTCGGAAATCATGGCCCGGGCCGAAAATGGCGAAAACGGGCTGCGGGCCAGCCTGTCGGGCCCTCGCGACCTGGCCGACATGGCCCATGCCTTCAACAGCATGATGGGAGCGCTCGAGGAACGGGAAGCGGAACTGCGCACGGCCCGGGACAGCGCCCTGCGCTTCGCCAAGCTCAAGGCCGATTTCGCCGCCACCGTCAGCCACGAAATCCGCACGCCCTTGAACGGCGTCATCGGCACCCTCGATCTCCTGAAGACCGGCCCCATGGACCCCGAGCAGCAGCAGTTGCTCGGGATGGCCTGGGATTCGTCCCAATACCTCCTGGAACTGGTCAACAACATCCTGGACTTCTCCCGCCTGGAGGCCGGCCGCATGGAGGCCGAGAAGGCGGATTTCGAATTGCGCCCCCTCATCGACGGCACCCGGAACCTTTTCCTCAGCCAAGCCGCCGCCAAGGGGCTGGATCTGTCGGCGCACCTCGCGCCCGCTGTCCCGCTGCGCCTGATCGGCGATGCGGCCGGGATTCGCCGGGTGCTCACCAATCTCGTCGGCAATGCCATCAAATTCACCGACCGGGGCCGCATCGCCCTCAGCGTGGATATGGATTCGGCCGGGCAAATCCGCTTCAGCGTATCGGACACGGGCATCGGCATTGCGCCGGAACACCAGACGGCCATTTTCGACTCCTTTACCCAAGCCGACACCTCCACCACCCGGCGCTTCGGCGGCAGTGGCCTGGGACTGGCCATCTGCAAGCAGCTGGTGCAGCTGCTGGGGGGCGAGATCGGGCTCAACAGCAGTCCCGGCCAAGGCAGCACCTTCTGGTTCACCCTGCCCTGCACCCCCGCCACTCCGATCAAGGCCCCTCCCCTGCCGGCTAATGCCGGAGAGGTGAAGAAACGCGGACACATCCTCATCGCCGAGGACAACCAGACCAACCGGGTGGTCGCTGCCGGCATGCTGCGGCTCCTGGGCTGCACGAGCGGGGTGGCCGAAGACGGCAGCGAAGCCATCGCCGCCTGGCAGAGCGGCCATTGGGACCTCATCCTGATGGACTGCAACATGCCCGAAACCGACGGCTACCAAGCCACCGCCAGCATCCGCCGGCAGGAGGCGGCCAGCGGACGCCGCATCCCGATCGTGGCCATGACCGCCAATACCCAGGCGGTGGACATCGAGAAATGCCTGGCGGCGGGCATGGACGACCATCTCGGGAAGCCCCTCACCCTGCACACCCTGGCTGCCAAGCTGCAGCACTGGCTCGAATGGTCGGAAATCCCCCTGGTGGAACAGCCGAAGGCCCCCGAAGCGGCGGCCGGGGAGCCCCTCGACTCTGCGGTCCTCATGCAGCTGCGGGAGGCCCTGGGCGACGCCGTCGGCGCCGCCATCCGCCCCTTCCTGGAAGATATGCCGGGCTATCTGCTCGAACTCGAAGCGGCGGTGAGCAACGGCAATTCCGCCACCCTGCGGCAGGTCGCCCACATCATCAAGGGTGCCGCCGGCAACCTGGGGGCCAACACCATCGCCAGCGTAGCCAAGGAACTCGAGCTTCATGCCGAGGCTGGCGCCCTGACCGGAACCGGCGATCTGGTAACCCGGCTGCGCACCGAATTCGCCCTGGTGGAACCCGCCCTCGCTAGCCATCTCCCTTCCACCGACGAGGCCGGCGAAATCACCGTGGCGGATGAGGCGCCCCTGGTGCTGGTGGTGGACGACGACCGCAGCACCCGCTCCGCCCTGCGCCACGTCCTGCGGCGCAGCGGTTTCCGGGTCGCCGAGGCGGCCGACGGCAATGCCGCCCTGGCCTGGCTGGAAACCGCTGCCGCCGACGCCATCCTGATGGATGCCATGATGCCGGTCATGGATGGTTTCGCCGCCTGTGCCTTCCTGAAGGCCCATCCCCGCTGGCAGGACATCCCGGTGCTCATGATCACCGCCCTCGAGGACCGGCAGGCCATCGAACGGGCCTTCGAGGCCGGGGCCTGCGATTTCATCCCGAAACCCATCCACCTGTCGGTGGTCAATCAGCGGGTACGGCGCATCATCGACGCCACCCGGGCCGAGCGCCACGTTCGCCAGCTTTCCTACAAGGACACCCTGACCGGGCTCCCCAACCGGGCCCTCTTCATGGACCAGCTGCAGCGCGCCATCGAGCGCACTGCCGGCCGCAACGGCATGATGGCCATTCTTTTCCTCGACCTCGACCGCTTCAAGTACGTGAACGACACCCTCGGGCACGAGGTCGGCGACCGTTTGCTGACCGCCATGTCCAAGCGCATCACGGGCTGCGTGCGCAGCGACGACTACGTCGCCCGCCTGGGGGGCGACGAATTCACCATCCTCCTGGACGACATTCCCAACCCCGGCGTCGCCGGCAACGTCGCCCAGAACATCTGCCGCACCGTGTCGGCACAGCTGGAGATCGACAAGCAGGAGATTTTCCTCACCGCCAGCATCGGCATTTCGGTGTATCCCACCGACGGCAGCGACGTCAGCAGCCTGCTGCGCCATGCCGACACCGCCATGTATCGCGCCAAGCAGACCGGCAGCGGCTTCTGCTATTACGAAGCCGCCATGGAATCGGCCATCGCCGAGCGGGTGCAGGTGGAGAACGCCCTGCGCCGGGCCCTGGAGCGGGACGAGATCACCGTCTTCTACCAGCCGGTGGTGGATTGCCGCTCCCAGGCCATCACCAGCGTCGAGGCCCTGGTGCGCTGGCGGCACCCCGAGCGCGGCATCGTCTCGCCAATGGAATTCATCCCGGTGGCAGAAGAGACCGGCCTCATCCTTCCCCTCGGCGAGCGGGTGCTGCGCACCGCCTGCTTCCAGACCAAGGCCTGGCTGGATGCCGGCCTGCCCCTGCAGCGGGTGGCGGTCAATCTCTCCGCCAAGCAGCTGGAACAGGAAGACCTCTGCCAAGTGGTACTCAACGCCCTCAAGGACAGCGGGCTGCCGGCCGACGTCCTCATCCTCGAGATCACCGAGAGCGTTCTCATGGAGCAGGCCCGCGACCCGGCCAGCATCCTGCACAGCCTGCGGGAACTGGGAGTCCGCATCTCCATCGACGACTTCGGCACCGGCTACTCGTCCCTGGCCTACCTGAAGCACCTGCCCGCCGACTACCTGAAGATCGACCGTTCCTTCATCAGCGACATCCCGGACGACGCCGACGCCGTCGCCATCGTCACCGGCATCATGACCCTGGCCCACAGCCTGCGGCTGACGGTGATTGCCGAGGGGGTCGAAACGGCTGCCCAGCGCGATCAGCTGGCCCGCCTGGGCTGCGACTACCTGCAGGGTTTCCTGTTCTCCAAGCCGGTGCCGGCCGAGCTCATCGAGACCCAGATGCTGGCGCCGCCTCCCAAGCGTACCCGGTCCCGGAAGAAGACCACTTGACCCCGGGTGAAGCCGTTGCGTTCCAGAAAACCCTGGCGCCCCGGATCGAACTGACCGATCGCCTGGGGGAAGTCCGGCACATTGCCGGCGTGGACGTGGGCTTCGAAGCATCGGGCACGGTCACCCGGGCGGCCGTCGCCGTCCTGGACGCCGACACCCTGCAGCTGGTGGACCAGGCCATCGCCCGCCGTCCCACGGAGTTTCCCTACATTCCCGGGCTCCTCTCCTTCCGGGAGATCCCTGCCATCCTGGATGCCATGAAGGGCCTCACGATCCGCCCCGACCTCCTGCTGGTGGATGGCCAGGGCATCGCCCATCCCCGCCGCATCGGCATCGCCTGCCACCTGGGGCTGGTGGCCGACTTCCCCAGCGTCGGCGTCGCCAAGAGCCGCCTCATCGGCAGGCATGGCCCCGTGCCCGAAGGCCGCGGCGAGTGGACGCCCCTGGTGGACAAGGGCGAGACCATCGGCGCCGTCCTGCGCAGCCGGGCGGGCGTGGCGCCCCTCTACATCTCGCCAGGCCACCGCATCTGCCTGGAGACCGCCCTCCATTGGGTGATGCGGGCCGTGACCCGCTACCGCCTGCCGGAAACCACCCGCTGGGCCCATCGCCTCGCCTCCGGCCCGGCCGTGCCGCCCAAAAAATAGTCAGTTCCGAATTTCCCCATTACGACAGCAGCTTACGCAACCTGTCCCGAGCTTATCCACAGGCTTACCCCACAAAACCGGGGATAAACTGCATTTATGCCAAGACCATCTACGGCAGAGGCGGTAGCCCGTGGAGGCGGCGGGCCCGGTTGCAGGCCTCGTGCTCCACGTCGAATTCCCGGCAAGGGGACGGCCGCACCCCGTAGATGCCGCAGGCCACCTGCCGGCCGATTTCGCCCCCCAGGGCTACGCAGCGGGGCGGCCCGGCGTCGGTGCCGGCCATTCGGACAAGGTGCGCCGTGACCGGCACGGTCAATTCCCGGGGCACTCCTTCCCCCCAGGCAAAGGCGCCCCCCGCCAGTTCGGCGGGATGGAAATCCACCCGGAAGGCGGCACAGCAGGCGCCGCAGGATTGGCAAGGACTCATGCGGCCAGGGGCAGAGCGGTCAGGATGCCGGCTGCAGCGAGCACGGCTTCCACCTCCCCAGCCTTCTTCAAGGGGCGCACCCGCCGGTAGAGGTCTTCCGCCTCGGGATAGGCGCGCCGCAGCAGCCCCAGCCACTGCTTGAGCCGCCCCGGGGCGTGCCGGTCTTCCAGCTTGCGGCGCACCCCGGACCAGAACCGGGCCACGGCCGGCATCAGCGCTTCCCAGCCGCCTACCGCTTCGCCCCGCAGGCGCCGGGCCAGCAGGGGATCGGCGATGGCACCGCGGCCCAGCATGACGTCGGCGCAGCCGGTGGCCGCCCGGCAGCGCTCGTAGTCCGCCGGATTCCAGATCTCGCCATTGGCGATCACCGGCACTGGCACCGCCTCCCGCACCCGGGCAATCCATTCCCAGCGGGCCGGCGGCCGGTAGCCGTCGACCTTGGTGCGGCCGTGGACGACCAGTTCATCGATGCCCCCCGCCGCCAGGGCCCGGGCGCAGTCGAGGGCCTGGGCCGGGTCCTGGATGCCCAGGCGCATCTTGGCGGAAAAGGGGATGGCGGCCGGCACCATGGGCCGGACGGCGGCGGCGATGCGGTGGAGCAGTTCCGGATCGGCCAGGAGGGACGCCCCGCCGCCGTGGCGGTTCACCAGGGGGGCCGGGCAGCCGAAATTGAGATCGATGCCGGCAGGGTTCAGGGCCGCCAGCCGGGCGGCGTTCTCCGCCAGGCACCCGGGATCGGAACCCATGAGCTGGACCCGCACCGGAGTCCCGGACCCGGTGCGGCTGCCGTTCTTCAGCTCCGGGCAGACCCGGGTGAAGTAACGGCTGGGGAGCACGGTCCCCGAGACCCGCACGAATTCGGTGACGCACCAGTCGTAGCCGCCGATGCCGGTGAGGACGTCGCGCAGGACGTCGTCGGCAAGTCCTTCCATGGGGGCGAGGAGAATACGGGACATGGGCGGGAACGGTTCGGAAAGCGGCGCATTATAATCCGCCTCCATGCTGCGCCTCGTCCTCGACACCAACGTCGTCCTCGACCTCCTCCATTTCGCCGACCCGGCGGCGACGCCGCTCCTGGGGATTTTCGCCAGCGGGCGGGCCCGCTGCTTCGCTGACGACGCCGGCCTGGAAGAGTTGCGCCGGGTGGTGGCCTACCCGGAGTTCGGGCTCTCCGCCCCGGCCGGCGCCCTCCTGCTGGAACGCTACCGCACCCTGGCGGTCCCGGTCCCCCTGGGCCCGGCCCCCGAATTGCCCCGATGCCGGGACCGGGACGACCAGAAGTTCCTCGAACTCGCCGCCCGTAGCGGGGCCCATCTGCTCATCAGCAAGGACAAGGCCCTGCTGAAGCTCAAGGGCCGGACCAAACTGCCTTTTCGCATCCTCACGCCGGCCACTGCCCTTCCTTTCATCGACGCCGGGAGCAGCGACCTTCCCAATATGCCAAAATAACGCTTTGTCATTATTCCCGGCTTCAGGCCTGCATGCCGAAAATACGGGCGCACCCCGTCAGGAGAGTCCTCGAATGAGCGTGTTCGGAAAACTGTCCCATCTCGTCCGGCGCCGCCAGTCCGCAAGGCCGGCCCACCATCCCTTCCTGGCCGAGGTGGCTAGCCTGTTCGGTCCCGGCCTCGCCCGGGTGCCGGATTTCGAGGCTCGCCTGAAGCCGGCACTGGCCTTCGCCATCGAATACTTCGACCGGGAAATCGCCAGCATCCCCGGGCCCTTCGTCCTGGCCCCGGAAACCTACGGCAGCGACGGATTCCTGACCTCCATCTTTCCCACCACCGGCGACATCGCCACCGCCCTCAACCACAGCATCGAAGTCCGGGAATCCCTGCCCTCCCTGGCCGACAGCGGCCATGTCCAGGTCCATGCCCTCCTCGGCATGCGCCGCCGGCCCGGAGACGGGGCCTCCGGCCAGCCGCCGGTCTTCGCCGACCATACCCTGCGCAGCCTGGCTCCCACCGAGCAGGACACCCGCAATTATCTGCGCCTGGTGGCGGTAGATCGCCTCCTCAAGGGCTTCGGCGAGCACGTCCAGCGCTTGCGCCGCCAGGACGAGGCTCCGGTGAAGGAACTCGCCCCGGAAAACATGCTGCGGGGCCTGCTCGCCTGGCTCAATTCCCCGGCCGAGCACCTGCGGATCACTCCCAACGCCGTGCGCTGGGGATGGGGCGACGGCACCCTGCAATACGAACTGCCGACCATGCACAGCGCCGACCGGCGGCAGTGGATCGTCTGCCTGGTGCGCTTTTCCGCCCAGACCGGCTTGGCCGCCCTGCATCAGGCAACGGCCCGGCCGAACCGCTACATCCTCATCTGAGCCTGCCGGGGCCTCAGGCCTCCCGGCGGCGGAAGACCCAGGTGGTCTCGTCCGAGGCTTCGGGAGCGAAGGCGTAGCCGCTGCTATCGAAGCCCTGCAGGCCCTCCGGCTCGGTGAGGCGCCTCTCGATGGCGAAGCGGGCCATCATGCCCCGGGCCCGCTTGGCGTAGAAACTGATGATCTTGTAGCGGCCGCCCTTCCAGTCCTCGAACACCGGCTGGATGACGGTGGCCCGCAGCTTCCTCGGCACCAGGGCCTTGAAATACTCCTCGGAGGCCAGGTTCACCAGCACCGGGCGGGGCATGGCGGCCAGTTCCGCATTCACCGCCTCCACCAGCCGCTCCCCCCAGAAGGCGTAGAGGTCCTTGCCCCGGGCGTTGGCGAGCTTGGTGCCCATCTCCAGGCGGTAGGGCTGGATCAGGTCGAGGGGGCGTAGGAGGCCGTAGAGGCCGGAAAGGATGCGCAGCCGGGGCTGGGCGAAATCCAGGTCGGCGGCGGACAGGTTCCGGGCATCCAGGCCGTCGTAGACATCGCCGTCGAAGGCCAGGGCGGCCGCCTTGGCGTTCTCCGGGCTGAAGGGCAGATGCCACTCGGCGTAGCGATTGAAATTGAGGACAGCCAGGGGATCGGAGAGATCCATGAGGCGGGCGATATCCACCGGCGACAGGGTGCGCAACTGCTCCATGAGGATCTGGGAGTCGGCCGTGAAGCCCGGCTGGCTATAGGCATCGACATGGGGCGGCGTCTTGAAATCCAGCGTTTTCGCCGGGGAAAGGACCATCAGCATCAAACTCTCCTGCAATCGGGACCCTTCCAATTTTACCGGCTTGGTAAAATTACGCCCTTTCTCCCCTTTCCCACGCGAGTCACCCCTATGAAACGCACCCGTTTCGGCACCCGCGCCCGCATTTCCCGGGACGCCGCCGAACTGCAACGCCTGGCCACCGGCCTCTCCGAATCCGGCTGCAAGCTGGAGGACGCCTGGTGGGAGAGCCGTCTCGCCGAACTGGTGGACAGCCTCCTCAAGAACGGCGCCGAGGATGACATCAACACCGCCCTCGACCGCCTGTTCGAGACCAATCCCCGGGCCCACGACGAACTGGCCGACATGGTGGAGGCGCGGGCCGAGTCCAGCCGCCTGGAAGCCAAGGGCCAGGAATTCGACATTCTCCTCTTCGCGGCCCCGGTGCTGGCCTGGTCCCGCTTTTCCATTCCCGCCTGCAGCCTGCCCGGGAACAGCCTGGATGCCCTGAAAGTGCAACTCGGCGCCCACGTCTTCGGTGCCAGCGCCAAGGTCGCCCTGGCCGATTTCCTCTTCAGCCCGGACCAGCTGCCCAGGAGCTTCTGCGACACCTGGCTCCTGATGCGGGAACTGGGCACCGCCGCCCTGGCCGGCCAGCACCTGGCCATCGACACCGAGACCCTGGCCGAAACCAACCGCTTCCTGTCGGATGTTCGCTACCTGGTGGGCGCCGTGGCGGTGCCCCGGGGCCAGGCGGTGTTCCGCTGGAACGAGGCCGACGGCAGCCGCGAGGCCGCCCTCAAGGAGTGGGTCAAGCAGGGCAGCCCCAACCTGGAGCCGCTCCTCACCGGCTGCGCCTACCAGCCGCTGCTGGCGGATGCCTACCACACCGCCTGCCGGCAGGCCGACCGGGCGTCCCGCCCCTATTCCCTGAAGACCTCCGTCGCCTTCCTGCAGACCGTCCAGGGCATCACCCCCGCCGACCTGCGGGCGGTGGTCGGTCCCTTCTACGACCGCCGCATGGAGGAATACCGGGTCGGCCTCGGCCCCCGGGACAACAAGGAAGCCACCTGGCACGGCATCGTCTGGCCCCTGCTGGGCGCCGAGGACGAGGCCACCGACGCGGCCGGCGAAATCGAGTCGGTGCTGCGGGAATGCGGCGTCAAGGAGGTGGTCTTCCTGGATCACCACTTCCCCATGGAATTCTGCGACGACTGCGGCGCCCCCATGTACCCCGACCCGGAAGGGGAGCTGGTGCATGCGGAAATGCCCGAGCAGCCCACCTCCAACTCCCAGGTTCTGCACTGATGAACAACTCCGATTGGCTGGCCCGCAGCCAGGCCGCCGTCTGGCACCCCTGCACCCAGATGCGCCACCATGCGACGGGCGACCTGCCCCTGGTGCCCATCGCCCGGGGCGCCGGGGCTTGGCTCTACGACTTCGACGGCCGGCGCTACCTGGATGGCATCAGCTCCTGGTGGACCAATCTCTTCGGCCACGCCAATCCGCGCATCAACGCCGCCTTGAAGGACCAGCTGGAGCGCCTGGAGCACGTCATGCTGGCGGGCTTCACCCACGCCCCTGTGGTGGAGTTGTCCGAGCGCCTTTCCGCCCTCACCGGTGGGGCGCTGGGCCATGCCTTCTACGCTTCCGACGGCGCCTCGGCCACCGAGATCGCCCTCAAGATGAGCTTCCATTACTGGCAGAACGCCGGCCGCTGCCAGAAGCAGGAATTCCTGTGCCTGGCCGGCAGCTACCACGGCGAGACGGTGGGCGCCCTGGCGGTGACCGACGTCGCCCTCTTCAAGGAGGCCTACGCCCCCCTGGTGCGGGCCGCCACCGTGGTGCCCTGCCCTGACGCCCGCCAGGCCGAGGCGGGGGAAACCCCGGCCGACGTGGCGCGCCGCGCCGCGGCTGCCCTGGAGGCCCACCTGGAGGCCCACGGGGACAACATCGCCGCCCTCATCGTCGAACCCCTGGTCCAGGGCGCCACCGGCATGGCCATGTACGACCCGGAATACCTGAAGCTGGCCCGGGCCCTCTGCGACCGCTTCGAGGTGCATCTCATCTGCGACGAGATCGCCGTGGGGTGCGGGCGCACCGGCACATTCTTCGCCCATGAGCAGGCCGGTATCCGCCCGGATTTCCTCTGCCTCTCCAAGGGTATTTCCGGCGGCTACCTGCCCCTCTCCGTGGTCCTCACCACCGACACCGTCTATGGCGCCTTCTACGACGACGCCGTGACCCGGGGCTTCCTCCATTCCCACTCCTACACCGGCAACCCCCTGGCCTGCCGGGCGGCCCTCGCCACCCTGGACATCTTCCGGGAGGACGACGTGATCGCCGCCAACCGCCGCCGGGCCGAACGCCTGGGCGCCGCCCTCGCCCCCCTCGCCGGCCATCCCCAGGTCCGCCATATGCGCCAGCGGGGCATGATCCTGGCCTTCGACGTGGACACCCCCGACCCGGCCTTCTCCCGCCGCTTCTACCGGGCGGCACTGGCACGGGAAGCCCTGGTCCGCCCCATCGGCAGCACCGTGTACCTGATGCCCCCCTACATCCTGGACGAGGCCGAGATCGCCCACCTGGGCCGGGCGGCGGCAGGCGCCCTCGAAGAGGCCCTGGCGTGATCGAAGACCGCCTCAAGACCGAGCTCGCGGCCATTGCCGCCGATGGCCTCACCCGCCGCCGCCGCGTCCTGGCCGCCCCCTGCGGCCCCCACGCTGTGGTGGACGGCCGCCCCATGCTGGCCTTCACCAGCAACGACTACCTGGGCCTCGCCGCCCATCCGGAGATCGCCGAAGCCATGGCCGAGGGCGCCCGGCGTTGGGGCGCCGGCAGCGGCGCCTCCCACCTGGTGAGCGGCCATCTGGCGCCCCACCAGGAACTGGAAGAACGGCTGGCTGCCTTCACCGGCTTTCCCCGCACCCTGACCTTCTCCACCGGCTACCTGGCCAACCTCGCCGTGGTGCCGACCCTGGCCGGGCGCGGCAGTGCGGTCTTCGCCGACAAGCTCAACCACGCCTCCCTCATCGATGCGGTGCAGCTTGCCAAGGCCCAGGGGGCGGAATCCCACCGCTATCCCCACAACGACCTGGCGACCCTGGAGCGCCAGCTGGCGGCAAGCGAGGCGGCGGAGAAGATCATCGTTACCGATGCCGTCTTCAGCATGGACGGCGACCTCACTCCTTTGCCCGAACTCTTCGAACTGGCCGAGCGCTTCGACGCCTGGCTGGTGGTGGACGACGCCCACGGCTTCGGCGTCCTCGGCCGCCACGGCCGGGGCGCCCTGGACCACTGCGGCATCCCGGCCCATCCCCGGATCCTCCTCATGGGCACCCTGGGCAAGGCGGCCGGGGTCTCCGGCGCCTTCGTGGCCGGCTCTGACATCGCCATCGAATACCTGATCCAGCGGGCCCGCACCTACATCTTCACCACCGCCGCGCCCCCCGCCGTGGCCTGCGCCCTCCTGAAAAGCCTGGACATCATCGCCGCCGGCGACGACCGGCGGGCCCACCTCACGGCCCTCATCCGGCAATTGCAGGATGGCCTCGCCGGCCTGCCCTGGCAGCTCCTGCCCTCCCCCACCGCCATCCAGCCCCTGGTGGTGGGCGGCAACGAGGACGCCCTGCGGCTCTCCCAGGCCCTCGCCGAGCGCGGGCTGTGGGTCCCGGCCATCCGCCCGCCGACGGTCCCCAAGGGCACGGCGCGGCTGCGCATCTCCCTCTCCGCCGCCCACAGGGAGGCGGATGTGGACCAACTCATCGGCGCCCTGAGGGAGTTGGCATGAGCGCTCCCCTGGTCTTCGTTCCCGGCTGGTGCCTGGGCCGTGGCCCCTGGCAGCCCACCATCGACGCCCTCGGCGGCACCGTCGCCGACCTGCCCGGCTATGGGGAAGCGCCCCTCATCGACGATTTCCATGCCGCCGCCAACGCCCTGGCTGAAAGCCTCGCCCCCGGCAGCATCCTCTGCGGCTGGTCCCTGGGCGCCATGCTGGCCCTGGCCGCTGCCTCCCGGGCGCCAGAAAAGGTCGGAAAGCTGGTGCTGGTGGCCGGCACGGCGTCCTTCGTCCAGCGGGAAGGCTGGCCCGACGCCATGGCCCCGGGAGTGCTGGCGGAATTCACCGCCGCCGTGGCGGCCGACGTGGAAGCCATGCTGCCCCGCTTCGTGGGCGGCTTCAACCGGGGCGACGCCCGGGCCAAGGCCGTCACCCGGGAACTCCTGGAGCGGGCCGACCCGCGCCCAACCGCAGTGGCCCTGGCCACCGGCCTCGCCTGGCTTCGGGACGTTGACCTGCGGCCCATCGCCCCCGCCGTGGCCGCGCCGGCCCTCATCCTCCACGGCGCTGCCGACCCCCTCATGCCTCTCCCTGCGGCCGAGGCCCTGGCGGCCCTCATGCCCCGGGCCCGGCTCGAGGTCTTCCCGGCCAGTGCCCACGCTCCCTTCGTTTCCGATCCGACCGCCTTCCAGGCCCGGATCACTGCTTTCCTGAATGACCCAACCCCCTAAGCACCGAGTACGGCAATCCTTCGAGCGGGCCGCCGCTACCTACGACAGCGCCGCCCAGGTCCAGCGCCTGATTTGCGACTGGCAGGCGGATGCCCTGCCGGCAACGCTGGCGCCGGACGTGGTTCTCGACGTCGGCTGCGGCACCGGCTACGCCCTGCGCCTCCTGCGGGAACGCTTCCCGGCCGCCGCCCTGGTCGCCCTCGACCTCTCCCCTGCCATGCTCGCCACCATCCGGGCGCCCGCTCTGCGCCTGGCTGGGGATGCCGAGCGTCTGCCCCTGGCCGCCGCTTCCGTCGGACTCTACTGGTCCAGCCTGGCCCTGCAGTGGTGCGACCTGGACACCGCCCTCGCCGAAGCCCGGCGTGTCCTCAAGGCCGGCGGGCACCTGGCCGTCTCCACCTTGGGCCCGGGCACCTTTGCCGAATTGCGCTCCGCCTTTTCGGCGGCCGATGCCCACCGCCACACCCTGGCCTTCCAGACCCCCGGCCAGATCGCAGCCCGGCTTGCCGCCGCCGGCTTTTCGGATCATCGCATCAGCCGCCGGCAACAGGTCTGCCACTACCCGGACCTCAAGACCCTGCTGCGGGCAGTGAAGGCAGTCGGCGCCAATCAGGTGGGCTCCGGCCGCCGCCCCGGGCTCATGAGCCGCACCGCCTGGCAGCGGGCGGAAGCCGCCTACGAGGCCCTGCGGGAAACCCGGGGCCTTCCCCTCACCTACGACGTCATCACCATCCACAGCCAAAAATGAAACACGCCTGGTTCATCGCCGGTACCGACACGGAAATCGGCAAGACCTTCGTCGCCTGCACCCTCCTCCATGCCGCCCGGGCCCGAGGCTGGTCGGCGGTGGGGATGAAGCCGGTGGCCGCCGGCACCGCTCCCGACGGCACCAACGAGGACGTGGAGCAGCTGCGGGCCGCGAGCAGCCTCGACCTGCCGCTGCGGCTTATCAACCCCTATCTTTTCCAGGCCCCCATCGCCCCCCACATCGCCGCGGCGGAAGAGGGAATCGACATCGACTTCGCCCGCATCGGAAAGGCCTATGGGGAGCTCGCCGCCCAGGCCGACGTGGTCGTGGTGGAAGGGGTTGGCGGCTTTCGCGTCCCCCTGGGGGAGGACCGGGACAGCGCCGATCTGGCCGTGGCCCTGGGCCTGCCGGTGATCCTGGTGGTGGGCATGCGCCTGGGTTGCATCAGCCACGCCCTGCTCACGGCCGAGGCCATCGCCGCCCGGGGCCTGACCCTGGCCGGCTGGGTGGCGAACCGGGTCGATCCGGCCATGACCCGCTTCGAGGAAAATCTGGCGGCGCTGCGTCGGCGCCTGCCCGCGCCGCTCCTGGGGGTCGTCCCCCATGGTCCGGCCGGCGGCGCCGCTGGGGCGGCGGCCTGCCTCGTCGTGCCCGCTTAGCCCTTCCCGGGGCCGAGGGCTGCGGCCACCAGGCGCAGCCGCTCCTGCACCTTCGGCACCAGGTCCGGAAGGGCGGACAGATTGCCGTCCCGGGCCTGCTGCTCGGCTACCGAGGCCAGGGCGGCGCCATGGTCATCGACGAAGGTGGCCAGCAGGCTCTTGATGGTATGGGCGTGGCGCCGCAGGAGTGCCGCGTCAGCGGCGGCCAGCGCCACGGCGATCTGGGTGCCGTAGTGGCTCCAGTCCTGCAGGTACATGTCGGCCATGGTAGCGAAAAGCTCCTCGTCACCCCCGAGACGCCTCAGGATGGTGGATTTGTCGAGTACGAATTCCTCTGCCAACTTTCTTCTCCAGTCCCTGCTGCCGAATCTTGTGTTCCGGACGTTCGGGCCGGCGCGCCGATCGCAATCGATATCACGCTCCGGTAATCGAGCCAATATACCATAGGTATATTCATCACCAAAGCCCTGCTATGGAACTGGGGACTTGGCAGCATGGACATTCCGCCATGAAATTCCGATAATCGCCGGACTCAACCCTAGCAGCCATCATGAAGATTCTCTTCGACCTCTTCCCGGTCATTCTTTTCTTCACCACCTTCAAGTTTTCCGAAAAATCCCCGGACGCCGTCGCCGCCTGGCTCGGGCAGGTTCCCGGACTGGGCGCGGTGGATACCGCCCAGGCTCCCATCCTGGCGGCAACGCTGGTCGTCATCCTCGCCACCTTCGTGCAGATCGGCTGGGTCTGGTTCCGCCATGGCAAGGTGGACAAGATGCTGTGGGTAAGCCTTGTGCTGGTGGTGTTTTTCGGCGGCATGACCCTGGTTTTCAAGGACGACACCTTCATCAAGCTGAAGCCCACCATCCTTTACTGGATCTTTGCCGGCAGCATGGGCTTCGCCACCCTGGTGCTCAAGAAAAATGCCATCCGGACCATGCTCGGCGAGCAGATGGAACTGCCCGAGCCGGTCTGGGCCCGGATGAACGCCGCCTGGATCGGCTTCTTCCTGTTCATGGGGGCCGCCAATCTCTACGTCGCCTTCAACTTTCCGCAGGACGTCTGGGTGAACTTCAAGCTGTTCGGCGGCATGGGGCTTCTGCTCCTGTTCGTGCTGGCGCAAGGCTTCGTATTGTCCAAGTACCTCGAGGAAAAGAAATGATGTTCTACGTCATCGTCGGCGAAGACCGCCCCGACTCCCTGGCTGCCCGCCTCGCCGCCCGTCCCGCCCACCTGGCCCGGCTGCAGGAACTCCAGGCCCAGGGCCGCCTGCTCCTGGCCGGCCCCTGCCCCGCCATCGATTCCCCCGACCCCGGCCCCGCAGGCTTCTCCGGCAGCGTCATCGTCGCCGAGTTCGAGTCCCTCGAAGCGGCCCAGGGCTGGGCCGATGCCGATCCCTACGTCGCCGCCGGCGTCTATGAGCAGGTGTCGGTGAAGCCGTTCAAGAAAGTCCTGCCGGCGTGAGCGACTCTCCGACCGTCGCCCTGCTGAAGGAACGGCTGGCCGTTCTGCAGCCCCTGCAGGTGGACATCGTGGACGACTCCCATCGCCATGCCGGCCATGCCGGCGCCCGGGAGGGTGGCCATTACCAGGTGACCATCGTCGCCGCCGCCTTTTCCGGCAAGAACACCCTGGCCCGCCATCGCCTGGTCCACGAGGCGGTGGGCGACCTGAAGCGCAGCGGTATCCATGCCTTGGTCATCCATGCCAGGGCACCGGAGGAAGTATAATTTTCCATTCTGCAACCAAACCACAACAAGGAATCAAGATGCCCACACTCTCCCGTCTGGCTGCCGTCCTGGTGGCCGCCGCGGTCCTGACGGCTCCCGTCCTGGCGGCGGACAAGAGCAAGCCTGCCGCTACCGTCAACGGCCAGCCCATCCCGCAAAATCTCTACGATGCCTTCGCCGCCGAGCAGAAGGCCCAGGGCGCGCCGGATACCCCCGAACTCCAGAACGCCATCAAGGAAGAGCTGGTTCGCCGGGAAATCCTGAGCCAGGAAGCCAAGAAGAAGGGCATCGACAAGCGTCCCGACGTCGCCGCCAAGATGGACCTCGCCCGCCAGGCCGTCCTGATCCAGTCCTTCCTGTCCGACTATGTGAAGTCCCACCCGGTGACCGACGAGCAGCTCAAGAAGGAATACGACAACATCAAGGCCCAGCTCGGCAACACCGAGTACAAGGCCCGCCACATCCTGGTGGACAAGGAAGAGGACGCCAAGGCCATCATCGCCAAGCTCAACAAGGGCGAACCCTTCTCCGAGCTCGCCAAGCAGTCCAAGGACCCCGGTTCCAAGGACAACGGCGGCGAACTGGGCTGGAGCTCCCCCAAGAGCTATGTGAAGCCCTTCGCCGATGCCCTGCAGTCCCTCAAGAAGGGCGAATACACCAAGGATCCGGTGAAGACCGAATTCGGCTACCACGTCATCCAGCTGGAAGAAACCCGCCCCCTCAATCCGCCGCCCTTCGAGCAGGTCAAGCCCCAGCTCCAGCAACGGGCCAACCAGCAGCAGGTCGAGCAGCTCCTCAAGGACCTGCGCGCCAAGGCCAAGGTTCAGTAAGCCTTAACCAAACCCGCTGCCCATGCGAAAATGCCTGCCACGTCCGTGGTGGGCATTTCTTTTTCCGGGGGGACAAACATGGTATTCGGACTAGGCAAACTGTTCGGCCGCAAGGAAGAGCCTGAATCCCCTTCCCCGGCCCCCACCCCGGCCGGCGGACAGGAATCCGCTTCCGCCTTCATCCGGCGGGACGCCGTCTTCAACCGGGAGCGCCAGCCGGCCGGCCATCTCTTCCGCCTCCAGCACCTCGATGCCGGACTCGGGGACGCCCCCACCCGCCGCCAGCAGGCCCTCGACGACGCGCTCCTGAAGAGCCTGTGCAGCAGCGCCCGGGAGGAAGGCTGGGGCAAGAACCTGGCCTTCGTGCCCCTCTCCACGGTTTCCCTGAACAATCCCTGGCTGGACCGGCTGCCGCCCCAGAATACCGTCCTGCTCCTCATGCTGGCGCCGGAAACCACCGATGCCGCGGCCCTGTCGGCCCGCTGCGCCGCCCTGAAGAACCGGGGGCTGCGCCTGGGCTTCTTCCGCCAGCCCAAGCACCCGGCCTTCGCCGCCGCCCTCTCCCTGGCCGAGTTCGCCGCCATCGACGTGGCCGCCAGCCAGGGCGGCAATGTCCGGGATTTCTCCATCGCCATCCGCAGCGACGAGGTCCGCCACCCGGTCACCCTGGTGGCGGTAAATATCGAGGCCAAGGACGATTACCAGCTCTGCCGCCAGTGGCACTTCGACTACTTCCACGGCCCCTTCATCACCGCCGGGGAAAGCGCCGAGCCGACCCGGGGCGACCCCCACAAGCTGCACCTCCTGCACCTCTTCAACCTGGTCCAGGGGGAAGCCGAGAATGCCGAAGTGGCCGCCCTCCTGAAGCAGGACCCCCTGCTCACCTTCCGCATCCTGCGCTACCTCAACTCCGCCGCCATCGGCCTGGCGCGGCCCGTGTCCTCCATCGACCAGGCCCTCATCCTCCTCGGCCGCCAGCGCCTGGCGCGCTGGCTCTCGGTGCTGCTCTTCTCGGTGAAGGACCCGGATTTCGCCGACTGGCTCCTGGTGGAGACCTCCCTGGGCCGCGGCCGCATCATGGAGCTCCTGGGGGCCCAGCGCTTCCCTGCCGCCGAGGCGGACCATCTCTTCCTCACCGGCGTCTTTTCCCGCCTCGACCGCCTGTTGCGCATCCCCTTGGCCGACGCGGTGCGCCAGCTCCTGCTGCCCACCCATATCCGCAACGCACTGCTCGAGCGGAGCGGCCCCTACGCTCCCCTTCTGGCAGTGGCCGAAGCCTGCGAAGGCTTCGATCCGCCCCGCATGGAAGCGGCCGCCCGGGCCGCCGGCCTCGACCCGGATACCGTCAACCGGGCCCTCCTCGACGCCACCGCCTGGACCAGCGAAATCACCCAGCATTGGGAATAATTCCCGCCGCTGCGGAATGCCGAAGGGCCGAGCCCTCGTGAGCAAACCGGACGGTTGGAAGCGTCGATCAACTGCGGGCTGATTTACAGCCTGATGGCAGCTCGCGATGACGCCATTGGAAGGGCTGCAACCGGACCTTCAGCACCAGTTCATCATTCGATCGCAATGCCATACTTCTGCAGCCGGTAAGCCAGCTTGGGCCGGCTGATGCCGAGCAGCCGCGCAGCCTTCGAAAGATTCCCACCTGCTTCGGCAACAGCCGCGCGCAGCATTGCTGCTTCGGTTTCCTCCAGGCTGGGCATGGTGCCCGGCCGCCGGTATTCCAGTTCCTTGGCCATCGGGTCGGTGGCCAGAATGATTTCGCCGTTGCGCTTCAAGACATAGGAAGATGCGTCGATCTCCTCCCCGCTGGTGAACAGGTGGCAGAGGTCGAGGGGATTGCCGTCCTCCGCCAGAATGACGGCGCGCTCGATCATGTTCTCCAGTTCGCGCACGTTGCCCGGCCAATCGTAAGTGAAGATGGCATCGACGGCACGCTCCCGGAAGCCGGTAATGATCTTGCCATGCCGCTTGGCGAAGCGCTGCAGGAACCAGTTCATCATCAGCGGGATGTCATCCCGCCGCTCCCGCAGGGGCGGCACCTTGATGGGAAAGACATTGAGGCGGAAAAAGAGATCCTCGCGGAAATTGCCGGCTTTCACCTCCTCGCGCAGATTGACATTGGTCGCGGCGATCAGGCGAACGTCAATCTTGCGGGTACGGGTGTCCCCGACCCGTTCGATTTCGCCCTGCTGCAGGGCGCGGAGCAGCTTGCCCTGAGCGGTGAAGCTCAGGGTGCCGATTTCGTCCAGGAAGAGCGTACCGCCGTGGGCACGCTCGAAGCGCCCTGGCCGCGATGTGGTGGCGCCGGTGTACCCGCCCTTCTCGACGCCGAATAGTTCCGACTCCATCAGGTGCTCGGGGATAGCGGCGCAGTTGATGGCGATGAAAGGCCCGTCGTTGCGCCGGCTCAGGCGGTGCAGGTTGTTGGCAAAGATTTCCTTGCCGACCCCGCTCTCGCCCAGAAAGAGCACCGTCGCCTCTGTCGGAGCCGCCTTGCTCACCATGTGGCAGACGGTGTTGAAGCCGGCCGAAATACCCACCATCCCGAAGCTGTTCTCGTTGGCGGTGGAGATGCGTTCTGCCACCCGGCTCGATTCCGCTGGCGGCGATTGGCGCTTTGGCGCCCATTTCACGAAATCGCCGATCTGCAGGAAGCGCAGGTCGTCGTCGGCATCTCCCCATTCCTCCACCGGCTTGCCGACAACACGGCAGCGCGAGTGTCCCATGGCCCGGCATTCAACTTCCCGCCACAGGATCGGGCGGCCCATGAAAGCACTGGTATAGCCACAGGCATAGCCCAACAGCATCCAGCAGACGCCCTCGTTGCCGATGCCATAGCTGGCGATATGGGCTTCGGCTTCCGAACAATCGATCAGGTAGAAGTCGCCATAATAGTGGCCGCGCTCGACATCGATTTCGAGGGCGGCCGGCTCGCAATGGACGATGCCCTCGAGGGAAACCAGCTGGGGACCGGCGAGGAAATCGTCATTGGCCTTGAAGCCGGCGCGGACCTTCCGCGTCATGGCGGCGTCGTGATTGCCGGCCTGGTAGCCGATGCGGGTGATCAGCCCCCGCGCCGCCTCCTTGCCGAGGCTTTCGATCAGTTCCTGGCGCAGGGAACCGAAAGAACTGAGGTGCATAAGCATCATGCGCTGATCGTCGAGCCAGATGCGGCCCTGTTGAGGGGCGAAGCGCAGGCGCTTGGCAAGGTCCCGGATGTCCGGCACCGGAATCTGTCCGGAAACCGGGCTGGGTTCAGGCAGCCCCGGCTTGACCAGGGACAGCCGTTTGGACGCATTTCTCCCGGAATGCTTCATCATTCTCGTCTCCTCCGTTGGGTTTTGGTCCGTACCAGCCGATGCTGGCCGGACCTTATGTTTTTCACGGAATTCTAAGGACGAGCCTCAATGCCGTGGGGAAATTGCCACCTTATACTCCTTTCGGGTAGGTATCCAGATGGGGCGCGCTCTTAGAAGCGGTGGGTGTAGTTGAAGACGAAGTTGTCCTGGGTATGTTCCGAGCGAATCGGTGCGGCCGTCGATACGTTCGGCAGGCTGGAGTTGCTCAGGGTCTGCTTCAGGGCGTGGGAATAGGCAAAATTCACGGCGTTGGCCCGGTCGAAGTCATAGGAGAAGCCAGCGGACAGATGCTTGGTCGGCGTTGCCGGGATCACGGCGAACAGCATGTTGTCCGGGATGGCCTGGTTGGAGATGCTGGCCCCCGCGCGCCAGGTCCAGCGGTCGATCCGGTAGGCGGCTCCGAGGTTCAGGATGGTCACGTCCCGGTAGTTCTGGGGCAGTTCGATGGCCAGGTCACCGCCGCCGTTGGCCGTGTAGCGAACCCGGATGTCCTTCATGGCATCCTTCCAGCCGATATAGGAAACATCGGCCGCCAGCAGCAGGTTCTCGGTTGCCTGGTGGGCAACGCCGGCCGTCAGCACCGAAGGCATCTGGAAGTCGACGATGCTGATGTCGCCGGACAGGGGTATCTGGCCGGCCACCGAGCTGATGGCGGTGAGCCGAGCGCGGCCCTTGAGGTCGGCGAGATGGCTCTTCAGGGTGTAGGACGCCCCGACGCGGGTGCTCTCCGATGCCTTGTAGGTCATGCCGAAGCGTCCGCCCCAGCCCCAGGCCTCGACGCCGCTATGGATGTCGCTGCCTTTGGAGAGGCTGAAATGGGCGCCTTCCAGCCCCGGGATGCCGCCCAGCACCGGGACGAGGGAGCCCCGGGCGCGGTTCTGCCCGATCAAGCTGCCGACCTGATCGACGCCGAGGAGAAGATTCAGGTTCAGGCCGGTCCACATGGCCTCGAGGGCAGCGCCGACCGTGAGGCGATCATTGACCTCCCAGGAGACGCCGACCGGAATCTGGAGCACCAGCAGGCGGCTGGAATTCTCCAGGCCGGTATCGATCCCGCCCGGCGTCCGCGACAGGAAGCTCGACTTGCCGTATTGCGTGCCGAGGCCGCCGCCGGCATAGGCGCCGACACCCCAGGTCAGGTTCCCGGAACGCCGGGCGTAGCCGGCCTCGGGCGCGAAATAGGCGCTGGTGATGTCCTTGTGTCCCGAGCGGACGGTTTCGCCGGTGGCGGTATCGGTGATCTTCAGCCGGCTGGTGGTGACCAGGTCGAAACCCAGGTCCAGCCGGCTGGTATCGGTTGCCAGGCCGAGGGTGGCCGGGTTGGCCACCAGGGCCGCGCTGCCCACGTCATAGGCGGCGCTGGTGCCGCCCATGCCGCGGGAAACCGGGCCGTAGCCCTCAAGACGGAAAACATTGGTGGCGTTCGCTTGGCCAGCCAGGCAGAGGGCACCAAAGATGAGGGCAAGACGGTGAAGCTGGGGCATGCATTCACTCCTTATACGAAACGGTCGAAATGGATTTGCTGATAGGGCACCTGGTGCTGGTGCAGCAGCAGGGTCTGGACGGCATCGATCATGGGTGGAGGGCCGGCGAAGTAGAACTCGTAGCGCTCCAGGGGGTGCGGCAGGACGCGCTCGATATGCTCGTGCACGAAGCCCGTGGCGCCACGCCAGTCCGGAGAGGCGCCGGGGGCTGACAGCACCGGCGTGTACGAGAGCCTCCCGCCGCCAAGCAGGCCGGCGCCGAGCATGGCTTCGCCGCAGAGGTCGGCTGTAGTCCGTACCCCGTCGAAGAAATGAACCGGCGGCGCATCCGGGCGCGCCAGGGCCCCGCGGGTGACCGACAGCATGGGCGCCAGGCCCGAGCCGCCGGCGATGCAGACGATTTCCCGCTCGATTCCATCGCGCAGATAGGCATGGCCGTAGGGGCCGTCGAAGGGAATCTCATCGCCGATGGCGACCTGGTCGAACAGGGCGTTGCTGCCACGGCCGCCCGGGACGCGGCGGATGACGAATTGCCACAGGCCGTCGGCATTGGGCCGGTTGGCCATCGAATAGGCGCGGGTCCCCTCAGTGCCGGGCGGGTACAGCAGAGCGTACTGGCCGGCCAGGAATTCCGCCGGCCATTCGGTGCGCAGGCTGAACTCGCACATGTCGGCGGTCAGCTGCCGCCGGCCCTCCAGGCGCGCCAGCCCGCGCCGCGGCGGAATGGCGGGCTTGTACTCGTCAGCGCAGCGGACCCGGATGGTGCAGTCGCCCAACGGCCGGCACTGGCAGGCCAGGCGCTTGCCGCGTTTGCGGTCGCGTTCCGACAGCCCGGGCGCTTCGGCCCACAGGGTTTCAGTATCACCCTCGACAAGGTCGAAGCGGCAGGCACCACAGCCGCCCACACTACATTCGTGGGGCATGCCGATGCCGGCCCGCAGCGCGCCGCGCAGCAGGGTGTCCTCGTCGGTGGAGACGACAAAGGTCGCCCCACCCTCGATCTTGATGGTGTGCTCCATAACGGAAGCCGGGCGGGGCGGCAAAGCCGCCCCGCTCCGGATCAGAGACCGATGCTCGCGCGGAAGGCGCGGGTGGCTTCCCGGGCCTGGGCGCAGACGGCCGGGGCATCGGGCAGCGCGGCACAATAGGCGTCAATGGCGGCGTCCGCCAGGGGCTCCCACTTGCTCACCCAGCCGGCCAGAACCTCACGGTTGCCTTCCTGCTCCAGGGCCAACTTCACCAGAGCGCCAGCCCAGCGGCGGTGGCGTTGGGTATCGGCCAGTTGGGCATCGGTCAGCAGCCCCAACAGGGTGTCGCCGTTGTGGCGGGCAGCCTGGCCGAGTCCGCGCAGCACCGCCTCCTCGACCGCCGGACGGGTGATCAGGTTGAGCGCCGTGAAGCTCTCCGCCCAATCCCAGGCGACGAGAGCCTTCTCGATCAGCTCGCGGAAGCCTTGCCAAGCGGGATCGGTCTCCCAGTAGCGGCGCTCATCCTGGCCGAAGCCGATATCGCCGAAGGTCTTGGCGAGTTCGGCGGTGCGGTAGGCGGTGTGGGTCAGCCAGCGCAGGGAATCGGCGCCCTGGTAAGCGGCGCAATTGGACATGGTGGAAGCCGGCGCGATCTGGCACAGGTAGGCCGAGCCCATCTGCAGGGCGTGGAACAGATAGCGGCCGGGGGTGTACAACCGGGCCAGGCTGCCGGCCCAGGTGCGCTCGAGCATGGCGTCGTGGCCCCGCGCCGAGAACTGGTCGAAGAGGCCGAGGACGTAGGTCTCCTGGCCGTCCTGCAGCATGTTGTAGGTGCGATAGACGATTTCGTCGGGATCGCGGAAGGCGTTCCAGTCGGCGTGCTTCAGCGGGCTGGCGTTGCGGTTCTGCTTGAACCACTGGGCCATGCCGAAGTTGGGGTCGAGCTCGAACGGGGCATCGGGACGGTCGGTGGTGTAGTGCAGGTTGGTGGAAACGATCTCGTATTCGCTCGGCTTGCGGCGCCGGGTGGCGAGATGGCTCCAGGTCTTCAGGGGCTTCAGGATTTCAGGTTGGTTCATGTCGGGGCCTCTTCTTACAGCGTCTTTTCGTAATAGAAGCGGACGTAGTCGTCCGTGGTTTCGATGCGTCCGGCGAAGGAACCGAGGTTCACCTCCAGTTCGGACATCTTGAAGGGACGGCCGATGGTCCGCTCCAGGGTCGAGCGATTGAGGACCAGTTCGCCTTCGGTCTCGATGCGGACGTAGGCGGTCTTGTCCTGGACACGGATCTCTTTCCCCGGGTTGTCCTCGTGGGCGGCCTCGATGACCCCCTCGGTGATCTCGCTGGCCCGCAGGATGGGGCCGACCCGGTTGTTGCGGTAGGCGTTGATGGATTGTTCGATGCTCAAGATGTTTTCCTCAGTAATGGTTCAGGCCTGGGCGAAGAGGGGCTGGACCCCTTCCACCGCAACCAGCACGTCGTCGCCTTCGACCCGGACGGGATATTCGGCCAACCGGCAGTTGCCCGGATTGATGCCCTGGCCGCTGTTGCCATCGAAGGTCCATTGATGGGCCCGGCACATGACCACGCGGCCGTCGAACTTGCCGTCGGCCAGCGGGATGTCCTGGTGCGGGCAGATGCCCTGGAAGGCGCGCAGTTCGCCGCCTTCGGGCCAGACCAGCAGGATCAGGTGGTCATCCAGCTCGACCTCGGTCATGTCGCCTTCCCAGAGATCGTCGAGGGTGCAGACTTTCTTGTAGGACATGGATCGATCAGGCCTCCGTGAAAATGAACTCGACCGTTTCCATCGGCTTGATGCCGGTCTCGCCCAGCTTGGCGTGGCGGGGGAAGAACTCGGTATCCCCTTGGCGGCGGACCCGCACCACCTTGCCCGGCTGCGGCGCGACCCGCCGTCCCACCGAGTGGTAGGCCGCGGCGGCGGCCACCTCGTCCATGGTGTTCTCGGTATCGACCGCGACCAGTTGCAGGAGGAAGTCGTACTGGAAATTGGAAATCATCGGAAATGCTGCCATTGTTTTGTCTCCTTTCGTCGGCCGCTCAGGCGGCCTTCTTCTGGTACGGGTTGTTGCGATAGGCCTCGGCCCAGGCGTACTTGTGGGCGTCGTCGCCGATTTCGCCGGGGGCCAGGTTCATGTACTGCAGGGCACCCATCAGGTTGGGCGGCTGAATCTGGCCGGCCAGGAAGCGGTCCACCAGGCTCATGTGGTCGCGGTAGCGGGCCGGATCCTGCTGGAAGACCCAGCGGTCGATCTCGGAATTGAAGTGGTAGGTACGGCCCTGGTAGTCGAGGGGATAGTCCTTGACGTTCCAGCCATTGCCGGGGACGGCGCAGATCGGCAGCTGGCTCATGTTGCAGATCATGGGCAGGGTCTCGGGCAGCGTCAGTTCGTGCCTGCCGGCCAGCAGGTTGTCGATGATGACGTCCCAGACCTTGCCGAAGCTGTCGTTCCAGCCCGGATACTTCTCTTCCAGCCAGTCGCGGCAGTCCGGGGTCATGCCAGCGGCCGGGTTCCACCAGAGGGTCGGGCGCCAGAACCAGATGCCCATCTGGTAGGCGTGATGCTGGTAGTCGAACTCGGCGATCATCTGGTTCCAGTACCAGGGCAGGTCGAGGCCGAGGTCGATCAGGGTGCGTTCGAACTGGCCGACGATCCACTCCAGCATGAATTCCTTGAAGGACTGCTTGCGGTGCTCCAGCGGCGTGGCGTAGTCCATGGAGGTGCCGGTCAGCAGGCTGAACAGGCGCCAGGCGCGGGCAATGCCGACGTCCACCAGCTTCTGGGCTTCCTCCTTACGGCCATTGGCGATCATCACCTGCAGGGCCGGGCCGCCGATCTGGGCGTGGCGCGATTCGTCGGTCTGGATGCTGGAGATGAGGCTGGCGAAGGTGAAGTCGCCGGCTTCGGCGGCGTCGGCTGCCAGTCCGAGGAACTGCATGTTGGTAAAGCCGGTCTCGAAGGCGAAGGTCAGCATCACCGCGATGTCGGTGGCGCTTCTCGCCATGAACAGGTCGTCGAAAGTGTGGCGGGCGGCGATGGCACCCCATTCATTGGAGTGATAGGCCTTGTGCGCCCAGTCGAACTGGCGGTCCTTGGAGCAGTGCTCGTGGGGGAAGTAGAGCTGCAGCTGGGCGTGGCGGTTCTCGTCCAGCATGCCGAAGGTGGCCATGTTGCGCATGCCGGGAGCACGGCCGAAGCGGGCCATGCGGGCCTCGGCACTCATCGCCGCATATTCGCCCAGGGCGATGGCGCCGTAGTGGGCCTTCAGGATGGAGACCCAGCCCGGGTCGGCGTCCTCGAACATGCGGCTGCGCTCCAGCGCCGCCTTGACCGAATAGGCGCCGGCATCCTTCTCGCGCTGGATGCGCACATATTCCGGATACGAGGTCTTGTAGGGTTCGTCATAGACTTCCCACTTCTCGACCGGCACGCCCTTGGCGCCAGTCATGACATCGGGGAAGAGCTCGGCTTCGGTAACGTGGGTCGGGGTCCAGTTGGTATTACGAGCGATGTCGTACCACTCGTTGCGTTCTAGTAATGCCACTGTGTTTCCTCCTCTTGTGGTCGCGATGGGTTTGTCTTGCAGCGCAAGCCTGTTCGGCGGCGCCGTAAGTCATACAGCAAGGGCAATGCCAGTCGCGGCCACGGCTTTCATTTGGTGCAATGCACCACGCCCGCAATGCCGGCGGAAAGAGACTCTTGCGATCAACAAACGACGAATACGCTGCGGGGCAGCAATTCATCATTACGTAATGCTTTCATCGATTGATGAAATTCGACTGAGCTACGAGGAAGGTACAAATCTCACGATTTGGTAATAATCTCGAGATGCATACGTAACCATTACGGCGCCGGCCGACCCGTCATCGGCCGGGCGTCGGCATGGACGTTTAGTGCAATGACAACCGTCTCATGGCGGCCTTTTTCGCCAATGGCTGGCAGACCCCATGACTCTTAGCCTGAGGAATTTGATCCAGATTCACGACTGAATCCGAAGTCCGTGGCTTAATTCCCGAGTCATGGCAAAGACCCTCGCGACCCTCGCCGGATTCTGGCTGGCCCTGCTCCAGCCCGCCGGCGGCTGGGCGGAGCAGCCCCTCCAGCCCTGGCTCGATACCGCCCTGCCCGGCGCCACCCTCAAGCTTCTTCCCGGCGTCTACTCCGGGCCGGCGGTCATCAACAAGCCCCTGACCCTGGACGGCGGCGGCAAGGCGGTCATCGACGCCGGGGGCAAGGGCACGGTGCTGACCGTGAAGGCCGACGGCGTCACCCTGCGGGGCCTGGTGCTGCGGGGCAGCGGCGGTTCCCATGACGCCATCGACGGCGGCCTCATGGTGGAGGGCCAGAGGCACCGCATCGAGGACAACGTGATCGAGGACGTGCTCTTCGGCATCTCCCTGCACCGGGTCACCGACAGCCTCGTGCGCGGCAACCGCATCCGCTCCCGGCCGGTGGGTTCCGCCGACCGGGGCGACGGCATCCGGGTCTGGTACAGCACCCACAACCGGATCGAGAACAACGACATCGCCCAGATCCGCGACATCACGGTCAGCAATTCGCCCCGCAACCGCTTCGTCGGCAACACCGTCCGGGACAGCCGTCGGGCCCTCAATTTCCTCTTCGCCAACCGGACCCTGGTGGAAGGCAACCTGTTCGAGAAGAACTCCACCGGCATCGTCGCCCTCAATTCCGACGGGCTCCTGATCCGCAACAACCGCATCCTCCACGCCACGGATGCCTCCGGGGCAGGGGTCGCCCTCAAGGAAACCTCGGCCGCCCTGGTGCAGGGCAACGACATCGTCCACTGCGCCCACGGCATCATGGCCGATTCCCCCTCGGACGCCATCAACCGCATCGTCTTCCATGGCAACCTCGTTGCCCACAACGTCACCGGCATCTACTTCTACGGCGAGAAAGGCGGCCACATCGCCATCGGCAACCGCTTCCAGAACAACCTGTGGCCGGTCACCGTCATCGGCGACGGGGACCCCATGAACGATACCTGGTGGAGCAACTACTGGGACGACTACCAGGGCTTCGACCGCGACGGCGACGGCGTCGGCGACACCCCCCACGAGGTCTACGCCTACGCCGACCGCATCTGGATGGCGACGCCGGCCGCCAAGTTCTTCCGCAATTCCCCGGTGCTGGAATTGCTGGACTTCCTGGAACGCCTGGCCCCCTTCTCCTCCCCCGACCTTATCCTGCGGGACACGGCGCCGCGCCTGCGCTGACCCCCGGCGAGGGGCTTCGAACGCTCGGCCAAAGCTCGGGTCATAAGCGTATGTACTATGCCCCCGGCTTGCCAAACAATTGGAATCCCCTGTCCCCTGACGGCGGCCCCAAGGAGAAACCCATGCCCGCCCCCCGCGGCCCGTCTTTCCCCATCCTCGCCACCTGCCTCGGTGCCGTGGCGACCATCGGCGCCCTCGCCGCCTGCAACCGGGGCGGCAACCAGCCACCGGCCGGCATGTTCGGGGGCCCGGTGCCGGTGGCCGTGGTCACCGTCCAGCCCGAGGCGGTGCCGGTCGATCTGGAGTACGCCGCCCGCACCCTGGGATCCAGGGAAGTGGAGGTGCGGGCCCGGGTCAACGGCATCCTCCTGAAGCGCAACTACGCGGAAGGCGGCAAGGTGAAGGCCGGCCAGTCCCTGTTCTCCCTCGACCCGGCGCCCTTCGAGGCCGCCCTCGCCCGGGCCGAGGCCGACACTGCCGCCGCCGCGGCCCGCCATGCCCAGGCCAGGCGCGAGGCCGAGCGCCTCAAGCCCCTCTACGAGGTGAAGGCGGCGAGCCAGAAGGACTACGACCAGGCCGTCTCTGCCCAGGCCATCGCCGCCGCCGACCTGCAAGCCGCCGAGGCGCGCCAGCGGGAAGCCCGCCTCAACCTCAGCTGGACCCGGGTCGAATCCCCCATCTCCGGCATCGCCAGCCGAGCCCTGAAGTCGGAAGGTTCCCTGGTGTCGGGCCCGGAGGTGCTGCTCACCACCGTCACCCAGACCGATCCCATGGATGTCCTTTTCGGCATCCCGGACAACGAGCGCCTGGCCCTCCAGCAGGAGGTCGAAGCCGGGCGGCTGCGCTGGCCCCGGGACGGCCGCTTCCGGGCGACGGTGGTGTTCGCCGACGGCAGCGGCTACAAGGAAGCCGGGGTGGTCAATTTCGCCGACGTGCGGGTTTCCCCCGACACCGGCACCAGCGAGGGCCGCGCCACCATTCCCAATCCGGCCGGCTGGCTCCGGGCCGGCCAGTTCGTCCGGGTGCGGCTGGCCGGGGCGGTGCGCGAAGCCGCCTTCAAGGTGCCCCAGCGGGCCATTCAGGAGGGGCCCCAAGGCAGGTTCGTCTATGTCGTCGGCAAGGACGGCAAGGCGGCCGAGAAAAAGGTCGAAGTCGGGGAATGGAGCGACGGCAATGTCGTCGTCCATGCCGGACTGGCCCCCGGCGACCGGGTGATCGTGGATGGCGTCCTCAAGCTCGGGCCCGGCGCCCCGATCCAGGTCGCCGCCCCGGCGGTCCCAGCCAGGCCCGGGAGCTGAGCCGTGTTCTCCCGCTTCTTCATCGACCGCCCGATCTTCGCCGCCGTCATCTCCTTTTTCATCGTCATCGCCGGCCTCGCGGCCATGGGCCGGCTGCCCATCGCCCAGTACCCGGAGATCGCGCCGCCCCAGGTGCTGGTGGCCGCCACCTATCCGGGGGCCTCGGCCGAGGTGCTGGAAAAGACCGTCGCCGCTCCTCTGGAGACCCAGATCAACGGCGTCGAGGGCATGACCTACATGAATTCCACCTCCGCCTCCAACGGCCGGGTGGAAATCTACGTCACCTTCGACATCGGCACCGACATCGACCAGGCGGTCATCAACGTCAATAACCGGGTCAAGCAGGCCGAGGCCCGGCTCCCCCAGGAGGTGCGGCGCCAGGGCATCCAGGTGGACAAGGCATCCTCCTCCTTCCTGCAGGTGCTGGCCTTCACCTCCCCGGACGGCCGCTACGACGACCTCTACACCAGCAACTACGTCACCCTGAACGTCCTCGACGTCCTCAAGCGGGTGCCGGGCACCACCAATGTCCAGATCTTCGGCGCCAAGGATTACGCCATGCGGGTCTGGGTGAAGCCCGACCGCCTGTCCCAGCTCAAGCTCGCCACCGCCGACCTGGTGCAGGCCATCAACGAGCAGAACGCCCAGTTCGCCGTCGGCCGCATCGGCCAGCCCCCGACGGCGGGAGGCCAGGAAATGGCCCTCACCATCAATACCAAGGGCCGCCTGGCGGAGGTGGCGGAGTTCGAGGACATCGTCCTGCGCGCCAACCCGGACGGTTCCCTCCTCAAGCTCAAAGACGTGGCCCGCATCGAACTGGGAGCCCGGGACTACGACTTCATCGGCCGCCAGAACGGCCAGCCGGCCACCCTGGTGGGCATTTTCCTGAAACCCGGGGCCAACGCCCTGGACGTGGCGGAAGCGGTCAAGGACACCGTCAAGGACCTCTCCACCCGCTTCCCGAACGGCCTCACCTATGGCATCCCCTACGACACCACCGATTTCGTCCAGGTCTCCATCCGGGAGGTGCTGAAGACCCTGGGCCAGGCCATGGTCCTGGTCTTCCTGGTGGTCTACCTGTTCCTGCAGAACTGGCGGGCCACCCTCATCCCCAGCCTGGCGGTGCCGGTGTCCCTGATCGGCACCTTCGCCGGCCTCCTGCTCCTGGGCTATTCCATCAATACCCTGACCCTCTTCGGCATGGTGCTGGCCATCGGGATCGTGGTGGACGACGCCATCGTGGTGCTAGAAAACGTCGAGCGCATCATGCGGGAGGAAGGCATCCCGGCCCGGGCGGCCGCCGTCCAGGCCATGCGGGAAGTGACCTCGCCGGTGGTGGCCATCGTCCTGGTGCTGTGCGCCGTCTTCGTCCCCGTCGCCTTCCTGGGGGGCCTCACCGGCGAGCTCTACCGCCAGTTCGCAGTCACCATTTCCATCGCCGTGGTCATTTCCGGAATCGTCGCCCTGACCCTCACGCCCTCCCTCTGCGTCATCATCCTGAAGCACGAGCACAAGGCGGAAAACCGCTTCTTCGCCGCCTTCAACCGCGGCTTCGGCCGGATGACCGGCCGCTACAGCCACGGCGTCGCCTGGCTCATCCGGCGCGGCACCCTCGGGCTCCTCCTCTTCGCCGCCATGGTCTTCCTCGCTGCCGGCCTGTGGAAACTCACCCCGGGCAGCCTGGTGCCGGACGAGGACCAGGGCTTCTACATCAGCTCCGTGTACCTGCCGGACGGCGCGTCCCTGGAGCGCACCGACCGGGTGGTGAAGGTGGTGGAGTCGCTGCTGCGGGACAACCCGGGGGTGGACAGGACCGTCGCATTCACCGGCTTCGACTTCATCGGCGGCAGCTTCAAGAACAATGCCGCCACCTTCTTCGTCACCCTGAAACACTGGGACGAGCGCGCCGTCCCGGCCCAGGCCCTGGTGGGCGAAGCCTTCATGAAGACCGCCGGGATCAAGGAAGCCCTGGTGCTCGCCTTCAACCCGCCGGCCATCTTCGGCCTCGGCACCGCCGGCGGCTTCGAACTCCATCTCCAGAACCGCGGCGAAGGCAGCGCCAGGCGCCTGGCCGAGGTGAGCCAGCAGTTCATTGGCAAGCTCAGGGAGGACAAAAGCTTCGCCATGGTCCAGTCGCCGTGGCGCGCCAGCACCCCCCAGATCTACGTGGACGTGGATCGGGAAAAGGCGAAGAGCCTGGGGGTGCCCATCGATGCCGTTTTCGACACCCTTTCCGCCACCTTGGGCACCGCCTACATCAATGACTTCAACAAGTTCGGCCGCACCTGGCAGGTGCTGATGTCGGCGGAGCCCCGCTATCGGCGCCGCCCGGACGACATCGGCGGCGTCTATGTGCGCTCCGGGCGGGGCCAGATGGTGCCCCTGGCGGCCCTGGCCCGCATCCGCCACGACACCGGACCGGAAACCCTGGAGCGCTTCAACAACCTGCCGGCGGTGAAAATCCTCGGGGCCGGCGCCCCCGGCGTGTCCTCGGGCCAGACCATCGCGGCGGTGGAGAGGATCGCCCGGGAAACCCTGCCCCCCGATTTCACCTTCGACTGGAGCGGCGCCTCCTACCAGGAGAAGAAATCCGGCGGCACCTCCGGCATCGCCCTGGTCCTGGGCGCCCTGATGGTGTTCCTCATCCTCGCCGCCCAGTACGAGCGCTGGACCCTCCCCTTCGCCGTGCTCCTCGCCCTGCCCTTCGGCACCTTCGGAGCCCTGGCCGCGGTCTGGCTGCGGGGCATGAGCAACGACGTCTATTTCCAGATCGGCCTGGTCACCCTGTTGGGGCTTGCTGCCAAGAACGCCATCCTGATCGTCGAATACGCCATCTACAAGCACCGGGAAGGCATGACCGCCGCCGCCGCGGCCATCGAGGCGGCGCGCCTCCGGTTCCGCCCCATCCTCATGACCTCCCTGGCCTTCATCCTCGGTGTCCTGCCCCTGGCCATCTCCCACGGCGCCGGTGCCGGCGCCCGGCAAGCGGTGGGCACCGGGGTCATCGGGGGAATGATGGCCGCCACCTTCCTCGCCATCTTCTTCGTCCCCCTCTTCTACCGGCTGATCACCGAGCGCCGCCTGGCGGAGCCCCGCACCACCGGCGAACTGCTGGAGGAGGCGCGCCAGGCCCATGCCCAGGAGCACGAGAAGCTCGTGGCTCGGGCTCAGGAGGAGGAAGCCCCCGGAGAAATCCATGGCTAGGACGATGCCCCTCGGTCTCTTCGCCCTGGCCCTGGCCCTGGCCGGCTGTACCGTCGGCCCGGACTACCGGCAGCCGGCCCTGGAACTGCCGGAGACCTGGCCGGCCGCCCCGGCCCAGGCCACGGCGGCCGACCGGGTCGGCGAACGCTGGTGGTCCCTCTACCGGGATCCGGTGCTGGATCGCTTGATGGACGAAGCCCTGGTCCACAACGCCGACCTCCAGGCGGCGCTGGCCCGGGTCCGGGAAGCCCGGGCCCTGGCCGGCATCGCCGACGCCGACCGCTATCCCGCCGTATCGGCGCGCTTCTCCAAGGACCGCACCCGGAGCAGCCTGGAAGGCAGCTTCCCCCTGCCGGAGGACTTCCCGCGCACGCTGAACAACCACCGGGCGACCCTGGACGCCGCCTGGGAAGTCGATCTCTGGGGCAAATACAGCCGCGCCAGCGAAGCCAGCCGGGCCGAATTCCTGGCCGCCGAATGGGCAAGGCAGGGGGTGCGCCTCAGCCTGGCGGCCCAGGTGGCCCGGGAGTATTTCGCCCTCCTCGCCGCCGATGGCCAGCTGGCCACGGCCCAGCGGACCCTGGCCACCCGTAACGAAACCCTGGCCTTGTTCAGGCGGCGACTGGAAGTGGGCGCCATCTCCGAATACGACCTGCGCCAGGCGGAGGCGGAAGTTGCCATCGCCCGCTCCCAGCTTGCTGCCCTCGCCCTGGCCCGCGACCGGAATGAAAGCGCTCTCGCCCTGCTGCTCGGCCGCTCGCCCCGGCAGGTGATGGCCGGCGCCATCGAACGCGGTGCCCCGGCGCCCCTGGCCGAGACCGCCGTTCCGGCCGGGCTGCCGTCGGACCTGCTGCTGCGCCGCCCGGACCTCCAGGAAGCCGAACAAAGGCTGGTGGCCGCCAATGCCCGCATCGGCGCCGCCCGCGCCCAGTATTTCCCGGCCGTAAGCCTGACCGCCTATCTGGGCAGCGAGTCGGTAGCCTTCTCGAACCTGTTCACCGGCCCGACCGGCATCTTCCAGTTCGCCGCCACCATGACCCAGACCCTCTGGGATGGCGGCCGCATCGGCTGGTCGGTGGAGGCTTCCGAAGCCCGCCGCGGCCAGGCCCTGGCCCAATACCGGCAGGCGGTGGCGGCAGCCTTCCGGGATGTGCGGGACGCCTTGGCGGCCCAGGCCTCGGCCCAGGAAACCCTGGCCGCCGAAAGCGCCCGGTCCGAAGCCCTCGCCCTCGCCCTGCGCCAGGCCCGGCAGCAGTTCAATGCCGGGCAGGCGAGCTGGCTGGAGGTCCTGGATGTGGAGCGCAACCTGCTGGACGCCGAGCTGGCCCGCATCGACGCCGAAAGAGCGAGGAAAGCGGCCTTGGCGGACCTGTTCAAGGCCCTGGGCGGGGGCTGGGAGAAGCCGGAGGGCTAACCGGGGACGGACTCCCGGCTTTCCACCCAGTCCAGCATGTCGTCGATGACGTCGGCGACGTCCTGCTCCGCCATGCCGAGGAAAGCGCCCACCGGCTTGGCGGCCTTCCTCCATTCGTTCTCCTGCCCGACCCGGGCGTGGAGGCGGATGATGTGCTCGGCCAGGGCATTGACGGCGATGGCGGCCTGGGCTTCCGGCAGGGCGTCGGTGGTGCCGTCGAGGACGCTGTAGTCGTGGTGCAGGAGGATTCCCTGGACGACGAATTCCGGCAGGTTCCAGCGCCGGGCCAGGAAATAGCCCACCACCGCGTGGTGGGTGCCGAGGCGCGCCTCTTCGACGGTGGACAGGCTTTCGTGCTCGGAGGCACTGGCCTCGTCCAGCACTTCCTGGTAATTGGGGAAGCGCCGCATGAGGAGCGGAATGCCGCAATCGTGGAAAAGACCGAAGGTATAGGCCATCTCGGGCTTGAGGCAGCGCAACCGACGGGCCAGCTCGGTGGAGACCCGGGCATTGAGCGCCGAATCCTCCCAGAAGCGCTCCATGGCCACGGCCTGGGGGCCGGAGAGGGCGGCCTTGAGGAGCTGGGTCACCACCACATTGAACATCTGGCGCATGCCGAGGACGGTGATGGCATGGATGATGGAATCGATGCGGCGCCCCGTGGAGAAGGCCGGCGAATTGACCACCAGCATGATCTGGCCGGCCAGGGCCACGTCACGGCTGATGAGGGTGGCCATGGCGCGCTGGTCGGGCGACTCCTTGCGGAGTTCAGCGTCCAGTTGGAGCAGGATGTCGGGGCAAGGCGGAATGTCGATGCCCCGGAGCAGGGCGGACACCTGGCCTTCGTCGAGGAGAGCAGTCATGGGCAGTCCTGAAAGTATGGGCAGTGGATCAGAAATATAGGGGCGGCATCCCGCCCGGGAAAATAGGTCGGAGTCACAGCTGGTACTCTTCCCCGCCGCCCTCCATGGCCATGTCCACGACCTTGCGGGACAGGTGGGGAGCGAAGAGAGCGATGAAATCGTATTCGTAGCGGCGCAGGTAGGTGCCGCGCCGCAGGGCCAGCCGGGTGGTGTTGGACTCGAAGAGGTGTTCGGCTTCCAGGGCCACCAGGCCCGTATCCCGCTGGGGATCGAAGGCCAGGGCGGAGATGATGCCGAGCCCCAGCCCCAGGCTGACGTAGGTCTTGATCACGTCGGCGTCGAGGGCGGTGAGGGCGACGTTGGGGGTCAGCCCCACCCGCTCGAAGGCCCGGTTGATACGGGAACGGCCGGCGAAGGCCGTGTCGTAGGTGATCAGGGGCCAGCGCACCAGCTCCTGCAGGGTCAGGGGCTGCTTGTCCGCCAGGGGATGGCCCTCGGGGACGATGACGCAATGGCTCCACTGCCGCACCGGCAGGGTGACGAGCTGGGAATACTGGTCCAGGGATTCGGTGGCGATGCCCAGGTCCGCCTCCCCGGCCGCCACCCATTCGGCGATCTGGGTCGGGCTGCCCTGGTGCATCTCCAGGCGCACCGCCGGGTGCTGGGCGACGAAATCCCGCACCACCAGCGGCAGGGCATAGCGGGCCTGGGTATGGGTGGCGGCCAGCACCAGGCGCCCGGTATTGCCGCCGCTGTATTCGCTGCCCACCCGCTTCAGGTTTTCCGCCTCCCGCAACATGCCGGCGGCGATCTTGAGCACCGCCCGCCCGGGCTCGGTGACCCCCACGAAACGCTTGCCGCTGCGCTCGAAAATGGTGATCCCCAGCTCCTCCTCCAGGAGCTTCACCTGTTTCGAAATGCCGGGCTGGGAAGTGAACAGGGCTTCCGCCGCTTCCGACACATTGAGTCCCCGGCGCTCGACTTCGACGATATACCTGAGTTGCTGGAGTTTCATGGCCACACCAAATAGCTCGTTGTTATAACAATCTAACCCAATATTCTTTTTGTTTCAAATATGCCGCTGCTACCATCCATTGAATCCCATTACAACGCGGCACCATGGATCCCCTTTACACCCTCTCAGGCTTTGCCGTCGGCGCCATCGTCGGATTGACCGGCGTCGGCGGCGGCTCGCTGATGACGCCGCTCCTGGTGCTGCTCTTCGGGATCCATCCCGCCACCGCCGTCGGCACCGACCTGCTCTATGCCGCCATCACCAAGGCCGGCGGCACCGCGGTGCACGGCCGCAAGAACCAGGTGGCCTGGGGCATCACCGGCCGCCTGGCCCTGGGCAGCATCCCGGCCGCAGCCCTCACCATCTGGATCCTCTCCCGCCTGCCCAAGGGCGGGGAAACCCTGTCCCACATCATTTCCAGCGGCCTGGGCGGCGCCCTGCTGCTCACCGCCACCGCCCTCTTCTTCGGCCGGCGGCTGCGGGAATACGCCGCGCAAAGGGCGGACTCCTCCCTGAGACAGCGCCACCTGGGCAAGATCACGGTCCTGGTGGGCGCCATCCTCGGCGTGCTGGTCACCCTGTCCTCGGTGGGCGCCGGCGCCCTCGGGGTCGCCGCCCTCTTCTTCCTTTATCCCACCCTCTCGCCGGCCAGGATCGTCGGTTCCGACCTCGCCCACGCGGTGCCCCTCACCCTGGTGGCCGGCCTCGGCCACTGGACGCTCGGCGGGGTCGACTGGTCCCTCCTGGGTAGCCTCCTGCTCGGGTCCCTGCCCGGCATCTGGCTCGGCAGCCACGTTTCCTCCAGGGTGCCGGAGCACATCCTCCGCCGCCTCCTCGCCTCCATGCTCATCCTCATCGGCGGCAAGCTGATCGCCGCCTAAGGAGTTTCTTCATGTACCGCTACGACGCCGTCGACCGCCAGTTCCTGCAGGAGCGGGTCGCCCAGTATCGAGACCAGGTCCGCCGCTGGCAGGCGGGCGAACTGTCCGACGACGAGTTCCGGCCGCTCCGCCTCCAGAACGGCCTCTATATCCAGCGCCACGCCCCCATGCTGCGCATCGCCGTGCCCTACGGCCAGCTGGGCAGCGGGCAGTTGAGGAAGCTCGCCGCCGTCGCCCGCACCTACGACAAGGGCTACGGCCACTTCACCACCCGCCACAACCTGCAGTTCAACTGGGTCCGGATCGAGGACACCCCCGATATCCTGGCCCGGCTGGCGGAGGTGAACCTGCATTCCATCCAGACCTCCGGCAACTGCATCCGCAACATCACCACCGACCACTTCGCCGGCGTCGCCGCCGACGAGGTCATCGACCCCCGGCCGCTCGCCGAGATCCTGCGGCAGTGGAGCACCTTCCACCCGGAATTCGCCTTCCTGCCCCGGAAGTTCAAGTTCGCCATTTCCGGCACCCGGGAGGACCGGGCCGTCACCTGGTTCCACGACATCGGGCTGCATCTGGTGGAAGGCCCCGGGGGCGAAACCGGCTTCCGGGTCCTGGTGGGCGGCGGCCTCGGCCGCACCCCCATCCGGGGCCAGGTGGTGCGGGACTACCTGCCCTGGCAGCACATCCTCACTTACTGCGAGGCCATCCTCCGGGTCTACAACCGCTTCGGCCGCCGGGACAACGCCTACAAGGCCCGCATCAAGATCCTGGTCCAGGCCCTCGGCATCGAGGCGTTCGCCCGCCAGGTGGAGGCGGAATGGGCCCACCTGAAGGACGGCCCGTCCACCATCACCCAGGCCGAATTCGACCGGGTGGCCGCCCACTTCGAGCCCCCCGCCTACGAAGCCCTGCCGGACGCCGATTTCTGTCTGGCCCAGCACAAGCAGGACGATCCTGCCTTCGCCCGCTGGGCGGCCCGCTGCGTCCATGCCCACAAAGTGCCGGGCTACGCCGCCGTCACCCTCTCCCTCAAGAAACACGGCGACAACCCCGGCGACATCACCGCCGACCAGATGGACGTGGTGGCCGACCTCGCCGACCGATTCAGCTTCGGCGAACTGCGGATCAGCCACGAGCAGAACGTCATCCTGGCCGACGTCCCGAAATCCGAGCTCTACACCGTCTGGCACAACGCCCGGGCCGCCGGCCTCGCCACCCCGAACGTCGGCCTCCTGACCGATGTCATCTGCTGCCCGGGGGGCGACCTCTGCGACCTGGCCAACGCCAAGTCGGTGCCCATCGCCAAGGCCATCCAGGCCCGTTTCGACGACCTGGACTACCTCCACGACCTGGGGGAGATCGATCTCAACATCTCCGGCTGCATGAACGCCTGCGGCCACCACCACGTCGGCCACATCGGCGTCCTGGGGGTGGACAGGAACGAAGCCGAGTTCTACCAGGTGACCCTGGGCGGGCGCCAGGGCAGCGACGCCCGGCTCGGCAAGGTCATCGGCCCCGCCTTCGCCGCCGAGGAAATGCCAGGGGTGGTGGAGAAGGTCCTCCAGGTCTACGTGGCCCACCGCCACGCCGACGAGCGCTTCATCGACACCCTGGACCGCCTCGGGCTCGCTCCCTTCAAGGACCGGGTCTATGAGGGCCGCGCCCACGGCGCCTCCAGGCACGCCGAAAGGAAAGTGGCATGACCCATACCCTCATCAGGAACGGCAACCTCGTCGCCGACGACTGGACCATCCTGCAATTGGCCGAGGGTGACAGCCCCGCCGCCGTCGCCCTGCCGGCCGGCAAGACCTTCTTCCCCCTCGCCGTCTGGCAGGCCCGCCGCGCCGACATCCTGGCCCGGGGCGAGCCCGTCGGTCTCCTGCTCCAGCCCGACGACCGGGTCGAGGACATCGTTCCCGACCTCCCCCGTTTCGCCGCCATCGCCGTCCATTTCCCCAAGTTCGCGGATGGCCGCGGCTTCTCCACCGCCAGCCTGCTGCGCCAGCGCCACGGCTACCGGGGCGAGCTGCGGGCGGTGGGCGACGTGGTCCATGACACCCTGTTCTACCTGAAGCGGGTCGGCTTCGACGCCTTCGCCCTGCGCTCCGGCAAGGATGCCGAATACGCCGCCGAAGAGGGCTTCGACGCCTTCAGCGAACGCTACCAGGCCGCCGCTGACCAACCCCTTCCCTATTTCCGCCGCCGTAGCGCGTAAACAGCCATGACGCCGAACATGCTCAACCTCACCCCGGAACTCACCGCCAGCATCGCGGCCAAGGCCGAGAAGGCCCAGGCCCTGCTGGCCGAGATCGCCCGCGACTGGTCTCCCGCCGCCTTTGCCAACAGCCTGGGCGCCGAGGACATGGTCCTCACCGACCTCATCGTCAAATCCGGCCTGCCCATCGAGATCTTCAGCCTCGACACCGGACGCCTGCCGCCCGAGACCTACGACCTCATGGCCAAGGTCCAGGAGCGCTACGGCTTGAAGCTCAAGGTCTATTTCCCGAACAGCGCGGCGGTCGAGTACTACGTCCGGGAGCACGGCATCAACGGCTTCTACGAATCCGTGGACCTGCGCAAGGCCTGCTGCTTCGTCCGCAAGGTGGAGCCCTTGCAGCGGGCGCTCGCCGGCAAGAAGGCCTGGATCACCGGCCTGCGGGCCCAGCAGGCCGCCACCCGGACCGGGCTGCCGGTGCGGGAGTTCAACGAAGGCAACGGGCTGGAGAAATTCAATCCCCTCGCCGACTGGTCCGAAAAGGAAGTCTGGGCCTACATCAAGCAGAACCGCGTGCCCTACAACGCCCTGCACGACAAGTTCTACCCCAGCATCGGCTGCGCCCCCTGCACCCGGGCCGTCACCCCGGGGGAGGACATCCGCTCCGGCCGCTGGTGGTGGGAGTCTCCGGAATCCAAGGAGTGCGGACTGCACATCAAGAAGAAAACCGCGTGAGCTGAAACCATGACGCAAATCATCACCCGAAAGACCCTCTCCCACCTGGACTGGCTGGAAGCCGAGGCCATCCACATCATGCGGGAGGTGGCCGGCCAGTGCGCCAACCCGGTGCTGCTCTTCTCCGGCGGCAAGGACTCCATCTGCATGCTGCGGGTGGCCGAAAAGGCCTTCCGGCCGGGCCGCTTCCCCTTCCCCCTCATGCACATCGACACCGGCCACAATTACCCGGAGGTCACCGCCTTCCGCGACCAGCGCGCCGCCGAGCTGGGCGAGCGCCTGATCGTGCGCTCGGTGGAGGATTCCATGCAGCGCGGCACCGTCGTCCTCAAGCACGAGGGCGAATCCCGCAACAAGCACCAGTCGGTGACGCTCCTTGAAGCCATCGAGGAATTCGGCTTCGATGCCTGCATCGGCGGCGCCCGCCGGGACGAGGAAAAGGCCCGGGCCAAGGAGCGCATCATGAGCTTCCGGGACGAGTTCGGCCAATGGGACCCCAAGAACCAGCGCCCCGAGCTCTGGAATCTCTACAACGCGCGGGTCCACAAGGGCGAGAACATCCGCGCCTTCCCCATTTCGAACTGGACCGAGCTGGACGTCTGGCAGTACATCGAGCGGGAGCAGCTGGAACTGCCCAGCATCTACTACGCCCACACCCGGCCCGTCGTCCGCCGCGGGGTTGGCCAAAACTCCGCCATCGTGCCGGTGACCGCCATCACCCCGGCCCGTCCCGGCGAGGAAATCATCGACCTCCAGGTGCGCTTCCGCACCGTCGGCGACATCACCTGCACGGCGCCGGTGGAATCCGCCGCCGACACGGTGGAGAAGATCATCGCCGAAACCGCCGAAACCACCATCACCGAACGGGGCGCCACCCGGCTGGACGACCAGACCTCGGAGGCCTCCATGGAACAACGCAAGAAGGAAGGGTATTTCTAAGATGTCCGCCCTGGAAAGAATCGAAAAAATGGGAATCGACCGCGGCCTCCTGCGCTTCCTCACCTGCGGCAGCGTGGACGACGGCAAGAGCACCCTCATCGGGCGCCTGCTCTTCGACACCAAGGCCATCCTGGCCGATACCCTGTCGGCCATCGAGCGCACGTCGCAAAAGCGCGGCATGGCCGCCGTGGACCTGTCACTCCTCACCGACGGCCTCCAGGCCGAGCGGGAACAGGGCATCACCATCGACGTGGCCTACCGCTACTTCAGCACCGGGACCCGCAAGTTCATCATCGCCGACGCCCCGGGCCACGAGCAGTACACCCGCAACATGGTGACCGCCGCCTCCACCGCCGACCTCGCCATCATCCTCATCGACGCCCGCAAGGGGGTGCTGACCCAGACCCGGCGCCACTCCAAGCTCGCCCACCTGGTGGGCATCCCCCACCTGCTGGTGGCGGTGAACAAGATGGACCTGGTGGATTACTCGGAGGAGGTGTACGAGAAGATCAAGGCCGACTACCTGGCCTTCGCCGCCAAGCTCGGGATCGGGGAGGTCGGCTTCATCCCCCTCTCCGCCCTCAACGGCGACATGATCGTGGACCGGGGCGGCAACCTGCCCTGGTACCAGGGGCCGACCCTGCTGGACATCCTGGAAGCCGCCCCCGGCGCCCATGCCGACCATGCCGAGAAGTTCCGCTTCCCGGTCCAGTACGTCTGCCGCCCCCAGGACTCCGCCAACCCGGAACTCCACGACTACCGCGGCTTCATGGGCCGGGTGGAGTCCGGCTCCCTCAGGGTGGGGGACGCCGTCACCGTCCTGCCCTCAGGCCTCGCCACCACGGTCAAGGCCATCCAGGTCGGCGGCGAGGACATCCCCGAGGCCGTCACCGAGCAGTCGGTCACCCTGCTGCTCTCCGACGAGATCGACATCTCCCGGGGCGACATGATCGTCCGGAGCGGCGAAGCGCCGGAAGCGGTGAAGCAGATCACCGCCACCGTCTGCTGGCTCTCCGAGACGCCCCTGGACCGGGCCCGCACCTACCTCATCCGCCACACCACCCGGGAGACCAAGGCCAAGGTCGCCGCCATCGACTACCGGCTGGACGTGAACAGCCTGGAAGAGGTGCCGGCCGAGCGCCTGGCCATGAACGACATCGCCCGGGTGAGCTTCAAGCTGGCCCAGCCGGTCTTCGCCGATCCCTATGGGGAGAACCGGGCCACCGGCGCCTTCATCGTCATCGATGAGAGCAACAACAATACGGTCGGGGCGGGGATGATCCTGTAAGCAACCGGTTCGGCCGATCAATGAAAACGCCTCCTGAACGGAGGCGTTTTCATTTCGGATCGACTTGGGCGGCTCAAGTCGACCCAAACCGGAAATAGCGAGCTTTGAAAAGCGGACGGTTAGGAACGTCTGAAATAGCTGGCACTGCGTAGCTTCATCGCACAGCGTCCGTGGTGAAAGATGGGTCGGATAGTAGGTCGCATGCTAATGAACTGCAGGTGTTGTGGACCCAAAGGCCAAGTTCACCGACGAAATACGTGCGAAATTCTTCAACCTCGATATTGAAGACTGTAGTTTTAAAGTTCCTTACTGGTCCCTTGAGGCGATTCAAATCATCCAAATCGTCCCCGGTGAACGTCGCGCCATGGAAGGCGACCCTGGTATTGCTCGTCGATCGATCGGCATAAACGAAAGGATCGAAGCCATCCAGTTGAGTCTTTCCGTCGAAGCGCATGGTGTAACCGATCGTGCCGTCCCCTATCGCCGAGTTGCTTCCTATGCACACAAATGTGGGATTCTCGGCGTCCGACAGGCTTAACACTGGCGCTCCCAACGCTTCGTATTCCGCGAAGAAGATCGACTTGCGTCCATCGGCTCGCTCAAACGTCCAATTGTCTATCACATAACGCTGTCCGGGATCATAGAGTTCCCCCAGCGTCATCCACCCCTGACCATTGACCCAAATCAGATGGCTTGGCGTCGCAAACAGAAATTCCACCAGAAGCTCGGAGCCGTCCTCGTTCGTCGTCCCTTCGGCACAGAATGTACAAAGCTCTTGATCTTCCGTCCTAAAGGTGCGCAGCACGCGCTTGAAGGCTTTCTCCCCGGTTGTCTCCGACTTGGAAAGCAGCATATCGCCCACCTGAATCTTCTCGATTGGCACAAGGCCTTTGTCGGTCCACACCGGGGTGCCTGCGACGAAGCAAGGGCAACCTGACCTAACGACGGTAGCTAATCCAAGCAATGGGGTCTTCATGATGCTCAACAGTTATTCAACGGACCCGCCGGGTCCGTATATAAATTGTCTTTCATGCATCCATTATGCATACGGAATTCCGGGCGCCGCAACGAATGCATATCTGTGCCGTCCGCATAACGACTCCAATAATACGAACGCTAGGAAGTCAGCAAGGATGTCCGCTATTGGGACGAAATCGCAATGGCCGGTTGTGGCCGCTTGCAGCCTCATGCTGGTTGGCTGGCCAACCGAAAGATCGTGCCTGGCCAGAAGCAATGAGATTTGATGGTCAGCCTGCCAAGATTCCTACCGTTCAGCTGAGCACGCCCAGCGACCACCGGGCCTTTCTGAATTTCCGGCGCGATGTCCGGCAGGCCCTTGCGGCTTGAGGCTTCTCAGAAACCAAACTTCGCGGCGCCGATGATTTCCTTCTGCCGCTGGAAGCAAGCTTGCAGACGTTTGCGGAGAACCTCCGGCACGTCCTGCATCCCCGCATGCAACCACCACTGGCCGTAAACCATGCCCGCCATGCCCTTGACGATGGCGCTGGCACGATCCGGCGACAGGTCGAAGTGCGGGGCCGACTGGACCGCCAGTTCCAGGCTGGATTCCTGGGTCGTGCCGTCGACGGAGAGCATCTGGTAGCCAAGGTTGGTCAGTTGCGGGACGATGTCGAAAGCAGGGGAAAGCAGGTATCGGTCACCGCCCATGCAGAGCATGCCGTGGTTTTTCAGATGATCGTCGGTATTGTCGATGAGCAGGTTAAAAACCATGCGCCGGAACAGTTCTTCCAGATCCGCACCGGGCCTCACACTGAGGCGGCGGATGACGCGGGCGAAATCGACATAGCTGCCGTCGCTGGATTGGTACGGAATATCGAGCAAGGCGCCGGCCGAGAGAAAATGCTGGCGCTGCCGGGCATTCTCGCCAAAGCGGTCGAAACGGCGCGACAGGAAGGCCGTTTCGCCGCGTCCGATGGGCAGAGTCGTGAATTGCGGCACGCGGATGCCGCAGTTTGCCGCCAGTCCGAGGGCGACGGCCTCCAGCGTTTGTACGTCAATGGGATCGCCGGCGGCGGGAAACTTGGCGAGCCACAGGGCATGATCGTGGGCAAATGACGCCTTCGGACGCGCGCCGCCCAGGCTGCCGCCGCGCAGCAGCAGGCGTTTGAGCGGTTTCGGGATGTCCATGTCGTATTGCAGGCGACGAACCGCCTCAGCCAGTTGCGCCAGATCGTCGTGGGGCAGATCGGCCACCGGCGGCATGTCGCGGTTTTCGGAAAAAACCATGGCGCCGACACGATCCTCGTTGGTCAACAACAGCTGTTCGCGCTCACTCGGCAAGCGACCGCCCAGTTCGTGAGCCAGTACCCGCAGCCCCCAGGCGTCCGGCAGGGCATCCCGGAGGGTCAGCGGCAGGGCGCCGCCCTCGCGCAGTAGACGGGGCGGCAGGCGGAAGGCGTCGCGTTGCAGCGGCAAGCTCAGGGGATTGAGCGCCATCGCTCCCGGTCTTTCCAGATAGCCGAGGCCATAGGCGAAATGGCCGCTCTCCTGGAGAGCACCACGCTCCAGTTTGAGCAGCGCTGCGGTCACAGGCGCCGTTGCCTGCTCCTCCATCAAGTACAGGCCGACGTACAGGACGCTTTCAGAAATCCCGCTCGTCATCGCTTATTCCTTTTATCGCCGGGCGAGCCCGCTGGCTGCGCTTGTTGCTTAGCATGCCGATTTCCAGCGGGAAGAGCCCGTCGAGTTCGTCCGTCTTGCCGAACAGCCACAGCGCATGCGCCAGCAGGCCGAGATTTACCGTCGGCTTGCCGCTTTCCAGGGCACGGTAAGTCGTCGGCGAACAAAGGAGGCGTTCGGCAAGCTGCTCCACGGTCATGTTCTGCGCCAAACGCTGGGCACGCAAACGCAGCCCCAGGTTTTTCAGGGCAGAACGGGATTCCTCCGGGAGGGCGGAAATGCTGTTCGTTGAGCGCGTCATCAACAATATATTGTCGGTTAACAGACACAATCAACAGGTTATCAGCTTACGCAGAATTTTCCAGCAGTTTTCCGGCATTGCCTGGGCAATCCCATGAATCCAGAAGCAAGAGCCCCCTATCGGGCGCCAGCCGCCGACGCCAAGGCCCAGGTCGGCGCCTGGATGATCCTGTAGCCGGTCAGGAGGCTGTCCCTTTGACGGCCTCCTCCGCCGGCAGGGTGAAGAAAAAGGTGGCGCCCTCGTCCAGCCGGGCGTCCGCCCAGATGCGGCCGCCGTGGCGATGGATGATGCGCTGGCTCAAGGCCAGCCCGACCCCGGTGCCCTCGAATTCGTCCATGCCGTGGAGGCGCTGGAAGACGCCGAACAGCTTGTTGGCGTATTGCATGTCGAAACCCACGCCATTGTCCTTGATCCAGTAGAGCAGCTCCGAATCCTCCCGGCGGCCGCCGATCTCGATCCGCGCCACGTCCCGGGTCCGGGTGAACTTGATGGCGTTGGCCAGCAGGTTCACCCAGACCTGGCGCAGCATGGCGGCGTCCCCCGTGGCGGCAGGCAAGTCCATGACTGACACCTCGATGGCCCGGCCCTCCGCCTCGGCGGCCCGCATCTCCTCGACCAGGCCCTGCACCAGGCCCTGCATGTTCACCGGCGCCGACGCCATGCCGCGCCGCCCCATGCGGGAGAAGGCGAGCAGGTCGTCGATCAGCTGCCCCATGCGCAGGGCATTGCTCCGGATGACATGGATGAGCCGCCGGCCCTCATCCCCCAGGAGGTTGGCGAATCCGGCTTCCAGCTTGCTGGCGAAGCCGTTGATGGCCCGCAGCGGCGCCCGCAGATCGTGGGAAATGGAATAGGCGAAGGACTCCAGTTCCTTGTTGGCCGTCTCCAGCTCGGCGGTGCGCCCGCGCACCCGTTCCTCCAGCTCGTCGTTGAGATGCTGGATCGCCGCCTCGGCCCGGCGGCGCTCGTCGATCTCCACCTGCAGTTGATCCCGCGACACGGTCATGTTCTGGAGCCGGGTGAGGGTCTCGTCGAAGGCCCTGGCCAGTTGGCCGATTTCGTCGCGCCGAGTGCTTCTCAGGCGGATGTCGAGATTGCCGCGGCCGACTTCGTCGAGCCCCGCCCCCAACTGTTTCAGGGGGCGCAGGATGCTGCGCTCGAGGGCCAGAACCGCATCCAGCAGCAGACTGAGGAAAAACCCGGCGAGGGTGACGACGCTGACCTGGGTGAGGTTCCTCCCCCGCGTCAAGCGTTCCCTCAGCGGACCTTGCAGCCGGTCCACGGCGGACAACGCCGCCTGGCTGCGCAGCAGGAAGAGGCGCACCGTCTGCCGGTCCTTTTCGCCCTCCACCGGCTTGTCCGATAACGGCAGCTGAGCAAGCAGGGCGGCGCAGGCATCCAGCTCCTCGCTGACATCCCGCCACGGCACCACGGTCTCATGGACGTTCTGCGCGAATATCTGGCCCGGGGTATTGGCCACAAAGTCGCGCAACTGGCCCAGCTTGGCCTGCACCTGGGCCAGCGGCCGTTGCCCGCGCTGGGTCAAATACTCGACGCTGACGGTGCGGAACTCGGCGAACATGCTCTTGAAGGTGCTCACCCGCGCCAGGTCGGCGGCGGCGCTCATCATCAGTTGCTGGGCGTAGAGGAAGAGCACCAGGAGAAGGAAGGTCAGCACGGCTCCCAGCGCGGCGAACAGGCGGGTGCGGGTCAGCAGGCTCATGGTTCAGTGGATGATCGTGATGGCCGCCGGCTTGACCGCCTCCATGATCGACATATCCACGAAATCGAGGTAGTTCGGCACCGTCTTCGAGCTCACCTGGCCGGTGCGGATTGCCCAGTCCGCCTTGTCCTCCAGGGACAGGAGCAAGGTCTGGTCCAGGGACAGGGCATACCTGAAGTCCTTCAATACGGTTTCGCTCATGGGCCCGTCCAGGGCCAGGCGGCGCATCATGATGGCGATGGTCTCCTGCCGGTGATCCCGCCCCCAGGCGATGGCCCGGTCGGTGGCGCGCAGCAGCCGGGCCAGGGCCTCGGGCCGCCGCTGCGGCAGGTCGCGGGGGGTGACGTAATTGAAGGAGGTCCACACCCGATCAGTGCGGATCACGGTTTGCCGGCTCTTATCCAGGGCCATCATGGCCTGGGCCGGCTGGGGCTCGAAGGCGGCGATGGCATCCACCTGGCCGTTCATCAGGCGGCCGACGATTTCCGTCGGGGACAGGGGCACCTCGACGACATCCCGGGGAGAAAGCCCGTGATCGGCGAGCAGGGTGTCCAGGATCACATGGGCGCTGGTACCTACCGGCACGCCAATGCGGCGGCCGCGCAGGTCAGCCACGGTGCGGATGCCGCGGTCGGCCCGGGCGACCACCTTGCTTTCCCAGTAGCTTCCCATGAAGGTCGCCACGATGACGAAATCCCGGCGCCGAAAGCTTGCCAGCACCAGGGGGACCTCGGCGACGGCGGCCACCTCCACCTCGCCGTCGAACATGGCCGCCAGGGCCATCTTGCCGGACGGAAAGGTCCGGAAGGTCACGTCCAGGCCCTCGTCCCTGAAGAAGCCCTGTTCCTCGGCCAGGATCACCGGCAGGGAGTGCAGCAGGTCGGGCTTGCCGACCACCAGCGACTCCCGCCCCACCGGCGTCAAGGCCCGGTGGGGCCAGAGGACCCAGGCCGCAACGACGGCCAGGGCCAGGACGAGAAGGATTTTTGGTCGCGATAGGGTCATTTGCCGCCACCTCCGAGGCCCGGGGAACCTCGAGGCCGTCGGCGACAGTGTGTCGGGTGACGGTTGGAGGCCGCTGGAATGCCGATAGTTCGGGGGGCAGCGGCGGGCTGAGGTCTATCCCTCAGCGATAAAGCAGGAAATCCTCCCGCTCAGCCTCCCAAGCCGCCTCGTCCGGCCGTGCCAGGGCTTCCAGGTCCCCCGGGGTGGCGGCGGCATCGTCCACCCATTCCCGCAGCAGGGGAGAGCCGTTGATGAGGTCGATGGCCAGGCGGTCATGCTCGTATTCGTAGGCGAAATCCCGCCACAGGGGATAGTCCGGTTGCAGGCGCCGCAGGGCCTTGAAGGCCAGGGCCTGGAGGCGCCAGGGGCGGAAGGCGCCGTGGTCGTAGCTGCCGTCCTCGACATGGATCTGGAGGCCGTGGCAGAGCTTGCCGGCGTGCTTGTGGAAGGTGGGCTCGAACCAGCACTCCCGCAGGCGGCAGCCGGCCAGCCATTCGGGCGCCAGGGCCCGCATTTCGGCCAGGAGGGCGCGGGCGTCGATGTCCGGGGCGCCGAAGAGCTCCAGGGGACGGGTGGTGCCCCGGCCCTCGGACAGGGTCGTGCCTTCCAGCATGACGGTCCCGGCGTAGGCCCGGGCCATGAAGAGGTTGGGGGCGTTGGGGCTGGGGTTGATCCAGGTCCGTTCCCCCAGGGGCCAGCCGAAACCGGGACCGGCTTCCGGCGCCCAGCTGGCCATGGCAATCACCTCGCACTCCACGTCCAGTTTCAGGGTGGCGATGAACCAGCGGGCCAGCTCCCCCAGGGTGAGGCCGTGGCGCATGGGCATGGGGCCGGCGCCGACGAAGCTCTCCCAGCCGGGCCGCAGGGTCAGCCCCTCCACCGGCCGGCCGGCGGGGTTGGGGCGGTCCAGCACCCAGACCGCCTTGCCGTGGGCGGCGGCGGCTTCCAGCACGTAGCGCAGGGTGGTGATGAAGGTGTAGATGCGGCAGCCGAGGTCCTGGAGATCCACCAGCAGCACGTCGAAGCTGTCCATCATCGCCGGGGTCGGGCGGCGCACTTCGCCGTAGAGGCTGAAGACCGGGATGCCGTGGCGGGGGTCGAGGAAATCCGGGGATTCCACCATGTTGTCCTGCTTGTCGCCCCGCAGGCCGTGCTGGGGTCCGAAGGCGGCCGTCAGGCGGATATCCGGCAGGGCCGCCAGGGCGTCCAGGGAATGGGTGAGATCGGGGGTGACGGAAGCGGGATGGGCCAGGAGGGCCACCCGGCGCCCGGCCAGGGGGTGGCGCAGGGCGGGGTCCGCCAGCAGGCGGTCGATGCCGAACTTGATGGTCGCAGTCATGTTGTCGGTTTTCAGGGACTTGGGGGCGGGACGGCCACCGGAAGAAGGAAGGCGGCCCGCAGGTGGAAATCCGGCCGCGGCCCGGGATGGGCCAGGGCCCAGTAGGTCTTGCCGCCGTCGGCCGCCTCCACCACCGCCGTCAGGCCCAGGCGCAGGACGCTGCCCGGGGGGGCCGGGGGCAGCAGGGAGGGAGGCAGGACGACGTCGAGTTCGAGCCCGCCAGCGGCGGGGTGCAGGACAATCTCCGGCACCGCGGCGGGCTGGAAGGCGTGATCCCGCTGCCGGTAGTCGGAGAAGGCGTAGACCGCCCATTGCCCCGAAGGGGAAAAATTGAATTCCCGGTAGGCCGGGCCGTCATCGGCGGCGACGAAGGCCTCGAAGCAGGTGTGCTCCCAAAGGCCATCGGCTGGCCCCGAGCGCCCGGGGGAAGGGATGCACAGACCCTCCGGACGGCCTTCAAGGCGATAGGCCAGGGACAGCCCGCCTTCCTCCGCCGGGGACACCCGCACTTGGAGGGCGCTCACGGCGGATGGGGACGATGCCGGATGGCAGACGAGGACGACGGTCTGGCAGGAGGACACGGAAAGGTTCGGCAGCGGCGGGAAAAGCGATACTTTACCCTGGGCCGGCCGTGAACGGCGCAGCCCGGGATTCAGGCGCAATGAACTCCCGGGGGGTGCCACGGGACAGAGAAGGAGTGCCTTCCCGCGCGCCGAGAGGAAACCATCCTGCGCCCCAGCCCCAAATCCCTTGCCGTCATTGCCCTGGCCTGCGCCGCGCTGATCGCTGCCTGGTATTTTATCCGTGTTCCGGGTCCCGTCCCCGAGGGACCCCGGGATACGGCGAGGATCGCCATGCCCACGCATCCGACCAGCCTCCTCGCCCATGTCGCCTTGGACCAGGGCTATTTCGCCGCCAACGGCCTCGATGTCGCGGTCAGTGAATACCCGAGCGGCAAAAGGGCGCTGGAGGACGGCCTCTTCGCCGGGCAGGCGGACATCACCTGGAGCAACGAGCTGCCCGTGGCCTTGGCCGGTTTCCAGCGCTCGGACTTCCGGATCATCTCCACCACCCTGACGGCAGACAACGTGAACATGGTGGTCGCCCGCCGGGACCGGGGCATCGCCAGGCCCGAGGACCTGCGGGGCAAGCGGATCGGGACCCAGAAGGGGTCGGCCGTACACTTCTTCCTCCATCTCCTGCTCCTCGAGCACGGGCTGACGGACGAGGATGTCCGGATAGCCTTTTTCAAGGCGGAGGAACTCCCGGGGGCCCTGGCCGCCGGCGCCATCGACGCCTTCTCCATGCGCGAGCCCTACGTCAGCCAGGCGCGGGCGCTCCTGGGGGAAGCGAATGTGATCGTCCTCCGGGCGCCGCGCATCTACGACCAGATGGACATCATGGTGATGCGGCAGGATATCCTGGAAAGGAACCCCAGGATCGCCGCCAAGGCCCTGCGCGCCATGCTCGACGCCCAGGCCTTCGTGGCTGCCCATCCCCGGGAAACGGCGGCGATCATGGCGCGGCGCCTCAGGATCCCGCCGGAGGAGGCCGACAGGATGCTTCCCGATCTCCAGCCCAATGTCTCCCTGTCCCAGCCCCTGCTGACCCTGCTGGAATCGGAGGCGCGCTGGGCCGTGAAGCACGGGCTCGTCGACCGCCGGGAGGTGCCGGACTATCTGAGCCTGATCGACGTCAACGACCTCAAGGGGCTGCGGCCCGCGGTGGTGACCATCGTCCGCTGAGCCACCGACCACGCCCCCGATATCCGGCCAGGAACACCATGGAATGAAGATCAGCCACAAGATCCGTCTGGTGATATTCCTGTCGATCGCCCTCGGCCTCGCCCTGGCGCTGACCTTTTTACTGGCCCAGCGCCGGATCGACTCCGCCGTTGCCCAGGGACGGCAACTGAGCCTGCTCACGGCCGAAATCTTCCAGCTCACCCTCCTCGGCCAGGATGTCGCCCTCCACCCGGAAGAACTCCGTGCCCCGAACCAGTGGCTGAAACAGCACCGGGAACTGGGCGAGCTGCTGTACCGGGTCCGCCTGGACGACCCGCAGGACGGGGCGGTACTGGAAAAGCTGCGGGAAGCCCATGGCTACCAGCTGCGCCTGTTCGAGGATCTGCAGCTCCTGAGCCGGCAGCAAAAGGAGTCCGGAGCCACGGCCATCGGCCGGGAAAGGCTGGAGAGGCTGGCTTACCGGATGAGCTTCAGCGCCCAGTCCATGCTTTCCAATGCCCTCGCCCTGGAACAGCGCAAGCGGGGGGAAATCAGCGGCTACCGGCGCGAGATCGACCGCATCGCCCTGGGGCTGGCCGGCATCATGACTTCGGTCATCGCGGCCCTCGCCTACCTGATCGGACGCAGCATCACCCTCCCCTTGGCCCGGCTGCGCCGGGAGACGGAAATCATCGGCGCCGGCAACCTCGGCCACCGGGTGGGCACGGCGGACAATGACGAACTGGGCGACCTGTCCCGGGACTTCGACCGCATGCTGGACCGCCTGCAGGCGGTCACCGCCTCCCGGGAGGACCTGCAGCATGAGGTCGAGGCCCGCATCCGGGTCGAACAGGCGCTGCGGGAAAGCGAGCGCAGCCTCAAGAAGGCCCAGGCCATCGCCCGCATGGGCAGCTGGGAATGGGATATCCCGAGCGGCAGGCTGCGCTGGTCGGACGAGACCTACCGCATCTTCGGCCGCCAGCCGGGGCACGACAGTCCCAGCCATGAAGCCTTCCTGGACACTGTGCATCCCGATGACCGCCCGCTGGTCGCCCGCAGCATGGAGGGAGCCCTCCGGGGTGAAAACTACGACATCGAACACCGCATCCGCCTGCCCGGCGGGGAAGTGCGGGTGGTGCACCAGATCGGCGAGGTGGAGTTCGACGACGCCGGCAAGCCCGTCAAGATGCTGGGCACCGTCCATGACCCCTCGGGCCGGCCGGTCCGGATGCTGGGCACCGTCCACGACATCACCGAGCGCAAGCGCGCCGAGGACGAACTGCGCCGGGCCAACGAGCGCCTGGGGGCCCAGCTCATGGAAATCGAGCGGCTGCGGGCGATACTCCAGGAGCAGGCCATCCACGATCCCCTGACCGGCCTCTTCAACCGCCGCTACATGGAAGAAACCCTGGCGCGGGAATTTGCCGGGGCCGAGCGGGAAAACTACCCGGTCAGCCTGGTGATGGTGGACATCGACCACTTCAAGCGGGTCAACGACACCTATGGGCACCAGGCCGGCGACATGGTGCTCACGGACCTGAGCGAGACTCTGTCCGGACATATCCGCGGCCGGGACATCGCCTGCCGCTATGGCGGCGAGGAGTTCCTGGCGGTGCTGCCCCACACCCCCATCGAGGTGGCGGCCCACCGGGCGGAACTGTGGCGCGCATCCTTCGAGGCCCTGGAACTGGAGTACGAGGGGCAGACGTTCCGCGCCACCATCTCCCTGGGAGTGGCCGCCTTCCCCGCCCACGGGACCACCAGCCAGGCAGTCCTGGCGGCGGCCGACAAGGCCCTTTACGCGGCCAAGGCGGGGGGACGCAACCGGATCGTAGTGGCGGACTGAGGCGAACCGAGGCCTGCCACTCCCATCCCTGCGAGGGCCGCGAGGGGCCCGGCTATGCCGCCTTGGTGGCCGCCGTCAGCTTCGGGTGGTTCAGCAAGGCCTGCCATTTCGCCTGCAACCGAGGCAGCAAGGCCTGGGCCCGCGCCAGATCCCCGGCGGCGGCGGCCTGCTCGATGTCCAGGGCCAGGGCCTTGACGCCGGGGGCCAGCACGTTGGCGGCGACTCCCTTCAGATAATGGGCAGCCTGGCGGATCTGCCGGCAGTCGCCGCCAGCCACGGCCTCCTCCAGCCTGCCGAAGTCGCCGGGGGCGTTGGCCACGAATATCTGGAGGATGGCGTGGGCCAGCTCCTTGTCGCCCATGACGAGCTCCAGGAATCCCTCGTAATCGAATTCCTCGCCTTCTTCCTGCGCCAGCCCGGGCCCTTCGATCCCGAGGCTGGAGGGGGAAGTGAGCCAGCGGTCGATGGCGGCGGCCAGCCGGTCCACCACGATGGGCTTGGTCAGATAGTCGTCCATGCCCGCTTCCAGGCATTTTTCCCGGTCGCCGCCCATGGCGTTGGCGGTCATGGCGATCACCGGAACCTTCATCCCCGCCGCCCGCAGGTAGCGGGTGGCCTCGTAGCCGTCCATCCGGGGCATCTGGCAGTCCATCAGGATGAGGTCGTAATGGTCCTTCTCCATCGCGGCGACCGCCTCCAGGCCGTCCAGGGCGGTATCGACGCGGTCGTAGCCCAGCTTGCCGAGGATGCCCTGGATCACCATCATGTTGACGGCATTGTCCTCCGCCACCAGGAGACGGGCAGCCCGCCGGCCGCCCTCGGCCAGGGAATGGCGGGTGACGATGGGCGCCGGTGCTTTTCGGCGGGGGGCGCCGAGGACGGCCAGCAGGCAGTCCAGCAGGAGGGAGCGCCGGATGGGCTTCTGCAGGTAGGCGGCAAAGCCCTCCTCCTCCAGGTGCCTGGCCTCCCCCCGGTAGCCGGCGGCGACGCAGATGATGAGGGCGATGCCGGCATTGGCGGGATTGGCCAGGATGCGCTTGCCCAGCGCTTCGCCGTCGGTCACCGGCATGGTCATGTCGATGAGGACGCAGCGGAAGGGAGCCCCCCGGTCGCGCTCGGCGTCGATGCGGGCCAGGGCCGTCTCGGCGTCGGCCGCCTCGGCAGCGTCGAAGCCCCAGCTGGCCAGGAGGGAGGTGACGGCGCGGCGGGTGGTGGAATTGTCGTCCACCATGAGGACGCGGGTGCCCTGCAGTCGGCGCAGGCACGCCGTATCCAGGGGGGCCGGGGTTGCGGCACAGCCCTCCGGAGCCTTTTCCAGGTCCAGGGTGAACCGGAAGGTGGTCCCCACGCCCTCCTCGCTGTCCACTTCGATGCAGCCCCCCATCAGTTCCACCAACTGCCGGGTGATGGCCAGGCCGAGCCCGGTGCCGCCGTAGTTGCGGGTGGTCGATGAATCGGCCTGCTCGAAGGGCAGGAAGATGTCGCCGATGCGGTCTTCGGGAATGCCGATGCCGGTATCCTTGACCTCGAACTGCAGCACCACCCGGCCCTCCCGCTCGCGCCAGCGGGAGACCAGCAGGGCGATGGTGCCGGCGTGGGTGAATTTGATGGAATTGCCGATCAGGTTGGTGATGATCTGGCGGATGCGTCCGGGGTCCCCCTTGAGCAGCACCGGCACCTCGGGGGCGACATCGCAGGTGAATTCGATATCCTTCTCGGCGGCCCGCAGGCCGAAGAAGTCGGAGAGATCCTCCAAAAGCGCCAGCAGGTTGAAATCGATGGGTTCGAGCACCAGCTTGCGAGCCTCGATCTTGGAGAAGTCCAGGATGTCGTTGATGATGGACAGCAGGGCGTCGGAACTGGAGCGGATGGTCTCCAGATAACGCCGCTGCTGGGGATTCAAGGGCGTATCCAGCATCAGGGAGGTCATGCCCACCACGCCGTTCATGGGGGTGCGGATTTCGTGGGACATCATGGCCAGGAAATCGGTCTTGGCCCGGTTGGCGGATTCCGCCTGCTGGCAGGCCGCCATCAGCTCCTGCTCGATGCGCATGTACTCGGTGATGTCGTTGAAACCGAACACCCGGCCGATGATGTGCTCCCCCAGGTACTGGGGCCGGGACTTGCACTGGAACACCCGGCCATCCTGGAGCTGCAGGACATCTTCCCTTTCCTGGGCATCGATGATGGCATGGAAGCGGCCGAGGCAGGCCTCACCATCGGCCACCTGGTCGGCGATGAACTGGAGGATGGCCTCGTCGTTCTGGCCCAGGAGCAGTTCGTCGGGGAGCTGCCACATGCGGCCGAACAGGCGGTTCATGCTGGCGACCCGGCCCTTCCAGTCGATCACCAGGATGCCATTGCCGGTGGATTCCAGGGTCGCCCTGAGCTGGGAGGTGGTTTGCGCCAGATCGTCCTCGACCCGGCGCTCGTCGCGGATGTCCGTGGCCTGGACCAGCAGGAGGGCCGCCCCCTCATGGTCAATGACCCGTATCCACTTCCTGACCGGCACCATGGAGCCGTCGGCACGGAGATACAGCCCTTCCTGGGCCTCGATGTCCACGTACAGGCCATTGCGGACGTCCTCCCAGTAGAAGACGTCCTGGAGGGAGCTTTCGATGTCGGTGATCGCCCTGGCCAGCAGTTCCTCGCCGGAATAGCCGAGGGTCTGCTCCACCGCCCGGTTGGCGACGATGATCCGCAGGCCGGGCGGCTCCACCAGCAGCATCATGGGCTGGGCATGATCGAGCATGAGGCGGGCAAGGCTGCTCATTGGGGACGTTCCTCCTGCCCCGGGCCGACGGCATCGAAGTAGTAGCTGACCCGCCGGCGGGGGCTCAGGTAATTGTAGATTTCCCGGGGCAACTGGGCGGGCCGGATGGCCTTGGCGATATTCACGTCCCGTTCCCGCTCCAGGTCCACCAGGATGGCCTCGTCCTTGGGGATGTCGGCATCGTAGACCAGCACCATCGGCTTCAGGGGCCGGGCGGTATTGACGGTGGCCACCATGCCGATAACCCCGTTGGAAAGCTGGACGATGGTGCCGGGGGGATAGACCCCCAGGCAGCGGATGAAGACCTGCAGCAGCCGGGGATCGAACTTGCTCCGCAGCCTGGCGAACATCACCGACAGCGCCTCGTGGGGCGTCATGGCCTCCAGCCCGTTGGCCGGGTTGCAAAGCTCGTCGTAGTAATCGGCAATGGCCACGATGCGGGACAGCATCCCGATGGCCTCGCCCTGCAGCCGGGCCGGATAGCCGCTGCCGTCGAAGAGCTCGTGGTGCTCCCGGATGATGGCCAGGACCGGGGGAGCGAGCTGGAGATGCTGGCCGAGGGAAACGCCGTACTGGCAATGCATTTCGTACAGATGCCGTTCGGCGGTGGTCAGGGGCTCCATCTTGTTGAGGATGGTGCCGGGAAGCTCCAGACGGCCGATATCGTGGAACAGGGCCCCCAGGCCCAGGGGACCGGCCAGATCCGCGGGCAGCCTGATGTCCCTGGCCATCATCATGGCCAGCAGGGTGACATTGAGGGAGTGGAGATACATTTCCTCGCCGCCCGCCCTCTCTCCCATCACGTGGATGGCAATTTCGGGGGTGCCGAGGAAGGCGTCGGCGATCCGGGCCACCAGTTCGGTGGCCTGCCGCACGCTTTCCTGGGGTCTGGAAAGGAGGTTCTTCTCCACGTTGCGGATGGTATCGGTGGTACTGACGAAGGCGCTGGCGATGCGCTCCGCCGCCGCCCGCCGCTGCTTCACCCGTTCCACCATGGCCCGTTTGGCCTCCAGGACGGAAGACGACATCGTCAGCACAGCCGGGTCCGAGGGCGCCTCCGCGGGCGCCGATGACGGGGCCAGGGGCTTGGCCTCGCTGCGCACCGGATCGCAGCGCACGGTCTGCAGCCCGAGGCTGCGGATGGCGTCGACCTGTTCCTCGGTCCGGATGAGGAAGTTGTTGAAGGCGAAGGGATGCTCGAACCACTTCAGATCGAGGTGGACATACAGCCCGACTCGAAGCTGGTCCATGGTGATTTCGATCGTCTCTGTCATCCCGGTGGGCGGCCTCCCAAATCCAGCCCAGGATAGTCCTAATCTCCCCGGTTTTCCAGGCCCTGGGCCGGCCACAGGGCGTAGCCGTCCATGGCCAGCACCAGGCTGTCGACGCCCTGGTGCAGCCGCTCGGCCCGGCAGCCCCGGCCGGCGGCCCCGAGGGCGACATGGAGGGGCAGCAGGTGGTCCTCGCTGGGGTGGGCGCGGACGGCGTCGGGTGCCCGTTGCCGATAGTCGAGGAGGGCGTCGGTGTCCCCAGCGGCGATATGGTCCCAGATCCAGTCGGCGAAGCGGGGAACGTAATCCGGCGTTCCGCTGCCGTTCCCGCTCGCCACCTGGAAATCCCGCAGGTTGTGGGTGAGATTGCCGGAAGCGACGAGGAGGACGCCTTCCTCCGCCAGGGGAGCGAGGGCCTCCCCCAGCCGGAAGTGGTGCCGGGGACCCAGGGAGCCCTGGATGGAGACCGGCACCACCGGGATATCCGCCGCCGGGAACATGAGCCGCAGGGGAATCCAGGCCCCGTGGTCGAGGCCCCGGACCGGATCCAGGCGGGGCTCGAAGCCCGCCCGGGAAAGCAGGCCACCCACCGCCCCGGCCAGCGCCGGGTCCCCCGGGGCCGGGTAGCGGATGTCGTAGAGGGGGGCCGGGAACCCCCAGTAGTCGTGGATGGTTTCCGGTTCCCGGGCGCTGCCGACGGTGGGCGACCCGGTATCCCAGTGGGGACTGACCACGACGATGGCCCGGGGTCGGGGCAGGCCGGCGGCGGCCCGGACCAGGGCCGCCCCGGCCTCGCCGGGCCGAAGGGCGAAGGTGGGGGCGCCATGGGGCACGAAGAGAACGGGCAGGGATTCGGACATGGGATATTCCTAATGGGCAAGGCTCCACTGTAATGGGGCAAGCCCTTCCCGTCACCGTTCCGGCGACCGGTAAGGAATGGGTGCCGCCGGTAACAATTACAACCCGCAGCCCCCCGCGGCCTGGCGATCCCTTGCGCCGGCGAAACCGGGGAACCGGGATTGCAGCGGGAAGATGCCGCTATCGGCGTCGCCACCCATGCCCAGATCCCGCTCCGCCACGCCCTTTGACATCCTGCCGCCTTTCCAGGACGCCGACATCGTCAACGTCATCGTCGAGACGCCGGCCGGCTACCGATCCAAGCTCAAGTACGACCCGAAGGCCGGGGTCTTCGCCCTGGGCAAGATCCTGCCCGAGGGCTTCGTCTTTCCCTTCGACTTCGGCTTCGTGCCCGGCACCCGGGCGGCGGATGGCGACCCCGTCGATGTCATGCTCATCGCCGAATCCGGCAGCGCCCCCGGCTGCCTGGTGCCGGCCCGCCTGCTGGGCGTCCTCGAGGCGGAGCAGCGGAAGCTCAAGGAGGACGGGAAGGCGATGCGCAACGACCGGATCCTGGCCGTCCCCCTCCCCTCCCGCCAGTACGCCGATCTCTCGGACATCGACAAAATGTCCCCGGCCCTGCGGGAGCAGATCGAGTATTTCCTGATTTCCTACGGCGTCCTGGAAGGCAAGGAAATGCGGATCACCGGCGTGGCCGGCCCCGCGGTGGCGGCCACGCTGGTGAAACAGGCGGCCAGGAAGAAATAGCCGTCAGCGGGGCGGCCCGCCGCCTTCCTTATTCCGGCAACGCCAGGGCAGCACCAGCCAAAGCCCGAAGAAGAGCGCCAGGAGCCCGAGGGCAAGGAAGGCCGCCAAGTGCAGCGCGGCTTCCGAGAGGGGGAGCTGCTCCATTTCCCGGCGATCGTCTGCCCCGGCCATCCTTGCTCCTGTTCTCCGATCCGCGGAAGGACCCGTGCCAGGGACGTTGCAAGAATCATGCGCCGCACGGCGCGGAACGACAGCGCCGGCAGGCTGTCCATTTGAGGCGTCCGGCGGAAAGCCGGCAGGCATCCTGTCCTGCGCCTCCGGTCGAGGAGGTGCCGCAATGAAATGGCTAATGGTTCTATGGTTTTTCGGGGGCCTGTTGCCCGGTATCGATGCCGAGGCGGTAGCCACCCCGCCCCCAGCGGGTACCGATCAGGAGGCGAAGGCCAGCCCGCCCCTGCGCCAGGGCAAGACCCGCCACCGGGCGGTCAAGCCCCAGCGGGGCAAGGCGTCCTACTACAGCCGCAAGTTCGCCGGCAAGAAGACCGCCAGCGGCGCGCCCCTGAATCCCCGGGCCCATGTGGCCGCCAGCAAGACCCTGCCCCTGGGCACCCAGGCCAAGGTCACCAACCTGAAAACCGGGAAGAGCACCATGGTCCGCATCGAGGACCGGGGCCCCTACGAAAAGAACCGCATCATCGACGTCTCCCCCAAGGCGGCCGAAGAGCTGGAAATGAAGAAGGAGGGGGTGGCGCCGGTGCAGGTCACCCCGGTGGAAATCCCGCCGCCCCGGGGCGCCCCCGAGGGCTGGCAATGACCCGGGCCACGGCCGCCGGTGTCGACAGCGGCGGTCGGCTTCGGTAGCTTAGCGCCTTTTCCCATCCCCCGAAGTACGGCTCCCCATGGCTATCTCCGCAGAATCCCGGGCCCAGGCCCAGCATCTCATCGATTTCATCGACGCCAGCCCCAGCCCCTGGCACGCCGTCAAGAGCGCCGAGGAGCGCCTGCTGGCCCACGGTTTCACTCTCCTTGCCGAGACCGAGCGCTGGCAACTGGAGCCCGGCGGGCGCTATTTCGTGGTGCGGGGGGGCTCTTCCCTCATCGCCTTCGTCCACGGCCGGGAGCCCCTGGACCAGAGCGGCTTCCGCCTGGTGGGGGCCCATACCGATTCGCCGGGGCTGCGCCTGAAGCCGAAGGCCCCCCAGGCAAGCGAGGGCCTGGTGCGGCTGGGGGTGGAAGTCTACGGCGGCCCTATCCTGGCCACCTTCACCGACCGCGACCTCGGCCTCGCCGGCCGGGTCAATGTCCGCACCCCCAACGGCTTCGCCACCCGTCTCCTGAAATTCGACCGCCCCCTGGTCCGCCTGCCCAACCTGGCCATCCACATGAACAGGGACGTGAACGAGCAGGGCCTGAAGCTCAACAAGCAGACCGAACTGCCCCTCCTCTTTGCCCTCGCCCGGGACGGAATGGAGGCCGACGGCCAGTTCCGCCGCCACCTGGCGGATGCCCTGCAGGCGGAGGCCGGCGATATCCTCAATTGGGAGGTGTGCGCCTACGACACCCAGAAGGGCAGCTTCTGGGGACCGGAGCAGGAATTCATCGCCAGCCGCCAGCTCGACAACCTCTCCTCCTGCCACGCCGCCCTCACCGCCCTGCTGGCCAGCGACATGCCCGCCGCCACCTGCGTCTGCGCCCTCTTCGACCACGAGGAAGTGGGGAGCGAGAGCGCCACCGGCGCCGGCGGCAGCTTCATTCTCGATGTCCTGGCCCGCATCGCCGCCAACCGGGGAGTGGACGAGGAAGGCCGGCGCTGCGCGGCTGCCCGCAGCTTCTTCATCAGCGCCGACATGGCACACGCCTGGCACCCCAACTTCCCCGGCGCTTACGAGCCCGGCCACAAGGTGATGGTCAACGGCGGCCCGGTCATCAAGACCAACGCCAACCAGCGCTACGCCACCGGGGCCGACACCGAGGCCCGCTTCATGGCCCTGTGCGAGGAAGCCCGGGTGCCCTGCCAGCAGTACGCCCACCGCACCGACATCGGCTGCGGCAGCACCATCGGCCCCATCGTCGCGGCCCGGCTGGGGATGCCGACGGTGGACGTGGGCTCCCCCATGTGGGCCATGCACAGCATCCGGGAAAGCGCCGGGACCCTCGACCAGGGCTACATGATCGCCGCCCTCAAGGCGGTGTTCGCCAGCTGAACGGAGGAAGCCCTCAGACCACCGAAACGGTTCCCGCGCCAGCGGTCACTTCGCCGATGACCGCCACCTGGGAGAAGCCCTGCTGCAGGAAGATGGAGAGCACTTCGGTCTCCGTCTCCGGGCTGCAGGACACCAGCAGGCCGCCGGAGGTCTGGGGATCGGTGAGGAGGGCCCGCTCCACGTCCCCCAGGCGGGCCGAAAGCCGGACGCGCTCGCCGTAGCTCGCCCAGTTGCGCCGGGAGGCCCCGGTGACATGGCCCTCCCCGGCGAACGGCAGGGCCTGGGGCAGCAGCGGCAGGCCGGCGAAATCCACCCTGGCCGCGACGCCGGAGCCCTTGCAGATCTCCAGCAGGTGGCCCAGGAGGCCGAAGCCGGTGACGTCGGTGAGGGCATGGACGCCGTCCAGGCAGGCCAGCAGCGGTCCCGGGGTATTAAGGCGGGTGGTGCTGTCGATGAAGGCGGCGTATTCGCTCGGGGTGAGCTTGCCCTTCTTGAGGGCGGCGCTGTAGATGCCCACCCCCAGGGGCTTGCCGAGGATGAGCTTGTCCCCCGGTTTGGCGCCGGAGTTGCGCTTCAGGTGCTTGGGATTGACCAGGCCGATGGCCACCAGGCCGTAGATGGGCTCCACCGAATCGATGGTGTGGCCCCCGGCGATGGGAATGCCCGCCGCCCGGCAAACCTCCTCGCCGCCCGCCAGGATCTCGCCGATGGTTTCCAGGGGCAGCTTGTCCACCGGCATGCCCACCAGGGCCAGGGCGAACAGGGGCGTGCCGCCCATGGCATAGACATCCGAGATGGCGTTGGTGGCGGCGATGCGCCCGAAGTCCCGGGGATCGTCCACGATAGGCATGAAGAAATCGGTGGTGGCGACGATGGCCTGGTGATCGTTGATCTTGTAGACGGCGGCGTCGTCGCTGGTCTCGATGCCCACCAGGAGCTGGGGCGGCACGATGCCGGGGGCGCTCTTGGCAAGGATCTTCTCCAGGACGCCGGGGGCGATCTTGCAGCCGCAGCCGCCGCCGTGGGAAAGCTGGGTGAGGCGAATCGTTTCGGTCATGCTCATCATTTACTCCGCATCGAAACCGGCGTCTTCGATGGCGCCTTTGAGATTTTCCCGGCTAACCTTGGCGGGGTCGTAGGCCACCTTGGCCTCGCCGGCTTCCAGGGACACCTCGGCTGAGGCCACGCCGTCCAGGGCCGTGAGGACGCCGGTCACATTCTTGACGCAGCCCTGGCAGCTCATGCCGCCGACTTTGATGATCGTATTTTCCATAGCTTGCCTGTGATCAAGGTTCGCGCCGGGGCCGCCAGGCCCGCAGCAGCAGGGAATTGGACACCACCGAAACGGAGCTCATCGCCATGGCTGCCCCGGCGATGACGGGGTTGAGGAGCCCCAGGGCCGCCAAGGGGATGCCGAGCACGTTGTAGATGAAGGCGAAAAAAAGGTTCTGGCGGATTTTACCCAGGGTGGCCGCCGACAGGTCGATGGCGTCCGCCACCCCGGCGAGGTCGCTGCGGATGAGGGTGAGGTCGGCGGCCTCGATGGCGGCGTCCGAGCCGGCGCCGATGGCGAAGCTCACGTCCGCCGCCGCCAGGGCCGGCGCATCGTTGATGCCGTCGCCCACCATGGCTACCCGCAGGTCGCCAGCCTTGAGCTCGGCCACCGCCGCCGCCTTGTCGGCGGGCAGGACGCCGGCGCGGAATTCATCGATGCCGGCCTCCCGGGCGATGGCCGCCGCCGTCGCCGGGTTGTCACCGGTCAGCATGACGAGCCGCAGGCCCTTGGCCCGCAGCCGCGCCACCGCCGCCTTCGAGGTGGGGCGCAGGGGATCGGCGATGGCGAAAAGGGCCAGGACCCGCTCCCCTTCCGCCAGGGCCACCACCGTCTTGCCCTCGCCCCGCAGGCGGGGGATTTCATCGTCCCCGGCACCGATCCACTCCGGCGCGCCGAGGCGCAGGGCCCGGCCCTCCACCTGGCCTTCGACCCCCTGCCCCGGCCGGGCCGCGAACTCCTCCACCGTCGGCAGGGTCAGGCCGGCGGCCTTGGCCAGCACGGCACGGGCCAGGGGATGCTCCGAGCCCTGTTCGAGGGCGGCGGCGAGCCGCAGGACTTCGTCGGCCGCCAGTCCCCGGGGCAGCAGGTCGGTGACCCGGGGTTCCCCCAGGGTCAGGGTCCCGGTCTTGTCGAGGGCGAGGACGGCGATTTTCCCAGCCTTTTCCAGGGCTTCCGCGTTCTTGACCAGGATGCCGGCCCTGGCGCCCTGCCCGGTGCCCACCATGATGGCGGTGGGAGTGGCGAGGCCCAGGGCGCAGGGACAGGCGATGACCAGCACCGCCACGGCATTTACCAGGGCCTCGGCGAAGATGCCGGTGTAGGCCCACCAGCCGGCCAGGGTAAGCAGGGCGATGGCGCACACCGCCGGCACGAAGACGGCGGAAATGCGGTCGGCCAGGCGCTGCACCGGAGCCTTCGAGCCCTGGGCCTCGCCCACCAGGCGGATGATGCCGGCGAGCAGCGTGTGTTCCCCCACCCCGGTGGCCCGGCAGCGCAGCATGCCCTCGGCGTTGGCGGTGGCGGCGAAGACCCGGTCGCCGGGATGCTTCTTCACCGGCATGCTCTCGCCGCTGAGCATGGATTCGTTCACGCTGGAGCTGCCGGAAAGCACCTCCCCGTCCACCGGCACCGCTTCGCCGGGGCGGACGATGAAGACATCGCCGGGCATCAGGGCATCCACCGGCACCTCCAGCACCTGGCCGTCCCGCTCCAGGCGGGCGGTGCGGGGCTGCAGGCGGATGAGGGCCTCGATGGCCTCTGAGGTCCTGGCCTTGGCCCGGGCTTCCAGGAGTTTCCCCAGGAGGACCAGGGTGATGACGGCGGCCCCGGCTTCGAAATAGACGTGCTGATCGAGGCCGAAGACCGTCACGATGGCGGAGAAGCCCCAGGCCATGCTGGTGCCCAGGGCCACCAGCACATCCATGTTGGCGCCGCCTCCCCGCAGGGCTTTCCAGCCGCCGTCGTAGAAGCGCCAGCCAATCCAGAACTGGACGGGGGTGGCCAGCAGGAGTTGCAGCCAGCGCGGCAATTCGCCGTGGCTGTGGCTTCCGGTGCCGAACATGAAGAGCATCTGGCCCACCAGGGGCAAGGTCAGCGCCACGGACATCCAGAAGCGCCGGGTCTCCGACCGGTAGATGGCCTCCTTGCGGGCCTTTTCGGCGGCCCGGGTGGCACTGTCGGCCGCCGTGGCAGTAAACCCGGCCTTGGCGGTGGCGGCCACCACTGCCGCTTCGTCGCTGGGGCCTGCCAGGCGTACCCGGGCCCGCTCCGAGGCGAGATTGACGCTGGCCTCCACCCCCGGCAGGCGGTTGAGGACCTTTTCCAGGCGCGCCGAGCAGGCGGCGCAGGTCATGCCGGCGATGGCGAACTCCACCACCCGGACCGGCACCCTGTCCGTCATTTCCGTCACTTCACCAGCAGCACGGGACAGGTGGAGAAATGGATCACCTTGGCGGCGACCGAGCCGGTTACCATGCTGGTCACCATGCCGCGGCCATGGCTTCCCATGACGATGAGCTCGCAATTCAGTGCCACCGCCAGCTTGGCGATGGTTTCCCCCGGCTGGCCGACCTGGATGTGCGGGGTATAGGCCAGGCCGGCGGCTTCCAGACGGCCCTTGGCGCCGGCCAGGAGGGCTTCGCTCTCCTCCCGGTAATAAGCGGTCAGGCTGTCATGGCTGACATGGGCCTGGATGCGGCCAATGGGAATGGGAGGATGGACGTTCAGCAGATGGATATGGGGCGAGTCCCGAAGGCACGCTCCATGTCCGACCAGATAATCCACTGCCCGGTCCGAGCAGGGCGAGCCGTCTACCGGCAGAAGTATGTTCATTGGCCCAATTTCCCGAAAATCAGATACGGCAGGGATTCTACAGGTTCGAGGGAAGGCCGGTCTCAGAATAGGCCGTGACTGCGGGCAAGCCCCAGAAAACCGTAGATTCCGAATCCCAGCACCAGAAGGCCGGAGGCGACGCGCACCGCCCGCCGGCGGCTGAATTCCTGCAGACGCCCCAGCACCATGCCGGCCAGCAGGAGATTGGGCAGGGTGCCCAGGCCGAAGGCCAGCATGACCAGCGCCCCCCGCCCGGCCGACCCGGCGGTGAGGGCCGTCGCCAGCGCGCTATAGACCAGGCCGCAGGGCAGCCAGCCCCAGAGGAGGCCGAGGGGAAAGGCCTGGCCGGCGGTGCGGGCCGGCAGGAAGCGCCGCCCCAGGGGCTGCACGTGCCGCCACAGCCGCTCCCCCAGCCCCTCCACCGGCGCCAGGAGCCGGGTGATGCCCAGCAGGTAAAGGCCGAGGGCCACCAGCATCAGGTTGGCCAGGAAGTAAAGGGCCAGGCGGACCGGCCACTGCCCTTCCAGCCCCAGGCTGGCGCCCCCCAGGGCACCGGCGATGGCGCCGGCCGCGGCATAGGAAAGGATGCGGCCGGCGTTGTAGGCCAAATGCAGGGACCAGCGGGCCGGGCCGCCCATGGAGAGGGCGCCGACGATGCCGCCGCACATGCCGACACAGTGGGTGCCGCCCAGAAGGCCGACAAGGAAAAGGGCAAGGAAGCCGGAATCGGGCATGGGGATCAAAGCGTGCAAAAAGGCGAAAGCCGAGAGTCTGCTTCCCCTCGGCTTTCCATTCCCGGTTTCTGGACCTCAGATGACCTTGGAGTAGCGGGTGCGCTGCCGGTCCGCCCGCAGGTAGCGGTCGAAGACCATGGAGATGGCCCGCACCAGCATGCGGCCCGGGGGCAGGACGCTGATCCAGTCCTTGGAGACCCGGACGAGGCCCGCCTGCTCCATCGCCTTCAGGTCCTCGAGTTCCGCCGCGAAATACTTCCGGAAGTCGATGAGATGGGCGCTTTCGATGGACTCGATGGAGAGTTCGAAATGGCACATCAGGGCCTGGATGATGGAGCGGCGCAGGATATCGTCGGCATTGAGCTCGATGCCGCGGAACACCGGCAGCATCCCGGCGTCCAGGCGGTCGTAGTACTCGTCCATGGTCTTGACGTTCTGGGAGTACGTCGGTCCCACCTTGCTAATGGAAGAAATGCCGAAGGAGAGCATGTCGCAGTCGGCATAGGTGGAATAACCCTGGAAATTCCGGTGCAGCCGGCCCTGGCGCTGGGCCACGGCGAGTTCGTCGTCGGGCTTGGCGAAGTGGTCCATGCCGATGAAGACATAGCCGGCCTCGGTCAGCTTCTTGATGGCCAGGGACAGGATCTGCAGCTTGGCGTCGGCCGAGGGCAGGTCGGCGTCGTTGATCCGGCGCTGGGGCTTGAAGAGGCTGGGCAGGTGGGCGTAGTTATAGATGGACAGCCGGTCCGGGTCCATGGCCAGCACCCGCTCCAGGGTGCGATTGAAACCCATGACGGTCTGGTGTGGCAGGCCGTAGATGAGGTCCACGGAAATGGACTGGAAACCGTTGGCCCGGGCGGCCCGGATGACATTGCCGGTCTCTTCCTCGGTCTGGATGCGGTTGATCGCCTGCTGCACCCGCTCGTCAAAATCCTGCACGCCGACACTCATGCGGTTGAAGCCCAGTTCGCCGAGCAGCGCCACGGTGGCGTCATCCACCTTACGCGGATCCACCTCGATGGAATACTCGCCGCCCTCCAGGAGCCGGAAGTGCTCGCGGGTGGCCCCCATGAGCTGGCGCATTTCGTCGTGGGAGAGGAAAGTCGGCGTGCCGCCGCCCCAGTGGAGCTGGATGACGTCATGCTCGCCATCCAGGTGCTGGCTCTGCAGCTCGATCTCCTTGGCCAGGTACTTCAGGTACTTGGCGCTGCGGCCGTGATCTTTGGTGATGATCTTGTTGCAGGCGCAGTAATAACAGATGGTGTTGCAGAAGGGGATGTGGAAGTATAATGAAAGCGGACGGCTAATGCCGCCGATATTCCGCTTGTGGAGCCATAACTTTGCTGCTTCCGCATCGAAGGCTTCGACAAAGCGGTCGGCTGTCGGATAGGACGTGTAACGGGGACCGTTAACGTCGAATCGACGGATGATCTGGGGATCGAATACGAGATTTTGTGTTGCGAAGTTCATTAAACATACCGTCAAAATGTGATCCGATTATGTTCGGATGCCACAATATCGCGGTTGACATGGATCAAGCGAATACGGGTTGACAATGCCCTCCAACACAGCGTTTCAGGAAATCCCCCTCGCAGTCATCAAGACAGCCTGCTCCAATTGCAATCTGCGGGAACTCTGTTTGCCCATGGGCCTATCCGACGAGGAGATGCACCGGCTGGACGACATGGTATCCACCCGCAAGCGCGTCAAGCGCAGCGAACATCTCTACCGCGCCGGCCAGGAATTCGATTCCATCTATGCCATCCGCAGCGGCTTTTTCAAGACCGACGTGCTCCTGGAAGACGGCCGCGACCAGGTCACCGGCTTTCAGATGGCCGGCGAGTTGCTGGGTCTCGACGGCATCAGCGCCGAACGCCATACCTGTAATGCCATTGCCCTGGAAGACAGCGAAGTCTGCGCCATTCCTTTCACGCGCCTGGAAAGCCTTTCCCGGGAAATCTTCACCCTGCAGCACCATTTCCACAAAGTTATGAGCCGGGAAATCGTGCGCGACCACGGCGTCATGATGCTGCTCGGCACCATGCGGGCCGAGGAGCGGCTGGCGGCCTTCCTTCTCAACCTGTCCCAGCGCTTCACGGCCCGGGGCTTCTCCCATGCCGAGTTCTACCTGCGCATGACCCGGGAAGAAATCGGCAGCTATCTCGGCCTCAAGCTCGAAACCGTCTCCCGCGCCTTCTCCCGCTTCCAGGAGGATGGGCTGATCGCGGTGCAGCAGAAGCATATCCGCATCCTCGACATTCCGGGCCTCAAGCGGCTCATGACTCACCACACCCCGTAAATCAACGGGTTGCGGCTGAGCGCCACCCCCGCGATATAGCCGAAGGCAAGGAGCGCCAGCACGAAGAAGGCGCCCCGGATGCGCTGGGTCCTCCCCCGCTTGAGGGCTACCATCCCGAGCAGGATATAGGTCAGCAGCCCAAAGACCTTGGCCGTCAGCCATGGCTGCACGAAGGGGTACTGACTGCTCAGATAGACCATGGAGAGCGCGCTCCCCAGCAGGGCGGAGTCCACCACGTGGGGCACGACCTTCACCCAGCGCGCCTGCAGCAAGGCCGAGCCGTTGAGCATCCAGAATCCCCGCAGGCAGAAGCCGAAGCCGCTCAGGATGGCGCAGGTGATGTGCAGATGCTTGATGGCGAGATAGCTCATCCCGGCTGCCCATCCGGCCGCGGCTGCAGGTACATGGGGAAATAGCGGCTGGCCCAGAGGCCGAAAACGGCCAGCCAGGCCAGGGCTGCGAAGAAGTTGAGGGCCCCGGCGAATTCGCCGGCCAGGCGCAGGGCCACCACTCCCTGCAGCGCCAGGAAGAGCCGCCAGGCCCACCGATCCTCGCCGATGGGCCGGCCGGAATGGCCCAGGGTCACCCGGGTGGACATCCCGATCAGGATGGAGGCGAAGAAGCCGACTCCCAGGGCATGGAGGGGCAGCAGCCCGCCCCAGGCAAGGCCCAGGGCCGCCAGGATGCTTTGCAGGGCGAAGAGGGTCATCGCCGCACCCAGCCAGAGGCCCCCCAGATGGAGCATGGCCACCATGGGCACCTTGAGGGCCGCCTTCAGGCCCCAGCGCCCCGAGAGATGCCAGGCGATGCCCGCCGCCACGGCATCCGGGAGCCAGCGCCAGGCGCTTGTCCCGGCGATCGCCAGAAGCCCGCGGCCGGCCAGGGCCGCCAGCATGAGCCACAAAGCCCACTGGGGCTGATAAGGCTGATAAGGGCGAATCGCCGCTCCGGTGAAGAAAGGCAGCATGCGGTGCAGGACGATGAAGAAGATGGGCGCCAGGCAACCCCAGAGGCCGCTTTCCACGGCCACCCGGAACCAGGCGGCATCCATTGCGGCCAAGGCCCAAGCATAGGCCAGGACGCCGAAGGCGCCGACCCCCAAGGCCACCAGAGCGGCGAAGGCATGGCGGCGGTCATTGACAGACCCCTGGCACGCCCGCCCCAGGGAGTGCACACCCCAAAGCCAGCCGACGGCCACCAGCACCAGCCCCGCCGGCCCAAGAGGCGGCAGCACGAGGCCGCCGTAATACAGCCCCCAGCCGGCCGCCATGGACAGGAAGGGCGGAACGTACCGCCGGAAGGACAAGGGGCCCGCCCCCATCCATTTCGGCAGGGCCGTCATCAGGAAGCCGAAAATGAACCAGGGGAAAATGCCGAAGACCATGAGCCCGGCGTGTATCCAGGCGGGCGGCCAGGGCAGGTCCGCCACCGGCAGGGCGAAGTAGCGCCCCCCCAGGATCCAGGCCCACAACGCCATGGCCGCCAGGAGCTGGAAGGCGCCGCCGGCGAACATCAGGCGGTGGGGAGCCGAAAAGAAGACATGGCGGAACATCAAGACTCCTGCGTAGCCGTAATTTCCTGCATCCGTCGGCGGTAGAGCCGGGCGGCGGCGAAGAGATTGACTGCAAGCCAGCCGTTGGCGACGGCAAAGGCGGCGCCGGCCGGCCACACCAGGCCTTCCGGCCACAGGACCGCGGCCGTCAGCAAAGCCACGGCGCCGAAGTGGGCCCGCATCTGCCAGAGCAAGGGTTTTTCCGGCAAGATCTTGTTTACGCTCGGCGCACTGATCCTCCCCTGCCCTGCGTTGCTCAAGTGCAGCCAGGCAAGAAAGGGAACGATCTTGTAGAGCATGCCGGTGATGAGGGACATGAACCCGCCCAGCCCGAACAGGATGCCAAACAGCGGCGTCCAGCCGCGCCACTCGGAAAGGTCGGGCCGCAGGGCGGCGAACAGCAGCATGGCCAGGGCAGCCAGGATGTTCCACAGCCCCCCCTGCCAATAGCGGAAGGTAGGGTCGGCCCGGGCTCGGCGGCGCTGGCGCTGCAGGCGCAGGGTGAAGGTGGCAAAGCCCATGCCGACCAAGGCTATCCCCGCCTGGGCGAGGCGGATCACGCCCTCGCTCCCCATCACGGCTGCCCCCGTCCACACCAGGAGCGGCACCCCGACGGCCGGTGGAACCCACCAGCTGAGCCGGGCCGGATAAGCGGGAGTCAGCTGGAACATCGGCACCACCACGTAGGCCATGGCCACCAGCAGCACCCCGGCCCAGGCGCCCAGGCCCCAGCCGGCATGGAGGTCGGCCAGCCGCGGCAGGTTCAATCCCCAGCCCTTGGCCAGGCTCAAAGCCAGGGTGCCGCCCAGGAGGACGACGCCCAAAAGGCCGAGCAAAGCCAGTTTAAGCCCCCGGATGGTCGGACTGGTGGACGGCACGCCCCAGAGGGCATGGCCGGCTGCCAGCACAAAAACCACGGCGGTACTGGCCAGCAGCGCGGCGGCCACGACCAATGCCGGTCCGGAGCCGAAGATAAAAGCCCCGGCCAGCAGCAGCGCCCCGGTCGACAACCCGCCATGCACCAGGCGCGCCACCAATAGCGGACGGGCCAGGCTGGCCCCGGCCACCACCGGCAGGATCTGGATCAGGGCCCCCGTCATGATCTGAAGCATGAAGCCCACCGTGATCAGATGGGTGGCCGCCAGGGCGGCTGGCATCCAGCGGGAAGCCAGCACGCCGGGGCCGGCCGCCAGCATCAGGATGCCGGCGAGGGCCGCGAAGAGCGGAGCGGTCAGGAAGAAGCGCAACGGTGCCGCCAGCGGCGGCGCCCTGTCGAAGGACAAGAGTCTCTGCATTTCGGCCCTAGGCCAGACGGTGAATCACGGACGCCAGATGAGGATTTCGAAGGTGCCGTCGGCCACCAGCTCGGTGTCGTGCACATAGCCGTTTTGCTTGAGAACCCGGTAGAGCGGATGGGGTTCGCGAAAAAGGAGCAGGAGCAGCTTTTCGCCGGCCGGCAGCGTGTCCAGCGCCTCCATGGTGAGCACGAAGGGCTCCGGCGGCTCGAGGTAGCGGGCATCGATGACGCAACTGCTCTTGGGATGGCTCATGCCCGGGCAAGCTCCGTCTCCAGGCGCTGGAGAAGCCCCCCCGCCTCCGGCCCCAGGTGCTGGTCGCACATGGGGTAGAGGACGTTCTCTTCCTTCAGATTGTGCTGCTGAACCATGATGAGAAGGGTATCGGCGTGGCCCACGTAGGCGTCGGCATCGCCGCCTTCCAGGGCTTGGAGCGCCTCGTCGAGAAGCCCCCGCATCTGGACATGCTCCATGCGCATCACCTGGGTCGGCCCCATGGTCATGCCGGTCTTGGCCTCGAAGGCGGGAAAGAGGGTTGTTTCCTCGCTCTCGAAATGGGCGCGGGTGGCATCCCGGAAATGCTGGAAGGCGGCCAGGGCGGCCGCCATGTTGTTCTTGGCCAGCGCCTGCTCGGCTTCGGCAAAGAGGTCATCACAATGCCGGTGATCTGCGGTCATGAAGGTACGAATGCTGGTCATTGCTGGTCGCTCTGGCTTGGGAAACAGCGCCATTTTCCCGGGCTCCCCCGGTGGCCACCTTGACCCCCGTCAAAAACGCAAACGTCATGCCAATGCGGTTTTTCCCCTGCCGGCAAACGACAGCTGCGCCCAGGGGCCGGCCGGATGGCCGGAAATCTGGCTGACTGCCCTAGATCAGGCCCTCGGCGACCGGGTCATTTTTCCAGGACATAGGTCCCGGGCGCCTCCGCCAGGGCCGGGTAGTTGCGAGTGGCCGCAGGATAGGCATCCACCTCTTCGCCGCAGCCTTCCCTGAGCCACTGCACCCAGTCCTCCCACCAAGTGCCCTGGCGCTTCTCGGCCCGCCCCTGCCAGTGCTCCCAATGCTCGTTGCGCTCGGGATTGCCGATCCAGTAGGCCCGCTTGGGCGGCTGCACCGGCGGATTGACGATGCCGAGAATGTGCCCCGACGTGGACAAGGCGAAGCGCATGGGCGCCGCCACGTTGATGGACTTGCGGATGCGGTAGCACTGACGCCAGGGAGCGATATGGTCGTCCTCGGCGGTGACCGCGTAAAGGGGCTGGGTAATGCGGTCGAGATCGATGGGCTCCCCCGCCAGGACCAGCTTGTCGCGCTTGATGAGATTGTTTTCCAGATACATCTGGCGCAGGTAATAGGAATGCATGGCCCGGGGCATGCGGGTGCTGTCCATGTTCCAGAACAGCACGTCGAAAGCAGGCAGGGGCTCTCCCAGCAGATAGCTGCTCACCCAGTAATGCCAGATCAGGGTGTTGGAGCGGAGCATGCGGAAGGACGTAGCCATCTCGCTGCCTTCCAGATAGCCCTTCTTGGCCATGGAGTCCTCCAGGGCCTCGATGCCGGCTTCGTCGATGAAAACTTCGATATCCCCCGGACGGGAGAAGTCGGTGAGGGTGGTAAATAGCGTCCAGTGGGCCACCGGCATCTTGTCCGCACCGTAGCGGCGGTTGGCCCAGGCCATGTAGGTGGACGCCAGGGTACCGCCGATGCAATACCCGGTCAGATGCACCCTCGGCACCTGGCAGAAATCCCGCACCACGTTGACCACCTGATCCACGCCCTCGATGAGGTAGTCCTCGAAGGAGACGTTCGCCATGTCGGCGGTGGGATTCTTCCAGCTTGTGATGAATACCGAGAACCCCTGGTCGACCAAGTGCTTGACGAGGCTCTTCTTGGCTGTGAGGTCGAGGATATAGAACTTGTTGATCCACGGGGTGATGATCACGATGGGAACCGACCGGACCTTGGGGGTCGTCGGAGCATAATGGATCAGCTCCAGCATGGGGTTGCGGAAAATCACCTTGCCCGGCGTGGTGGCCAGATCCTGACCTATCTTGAAGGCATCCGGCTCCACCATGAGGATGTTCTTTGCCTGGACATCCCGCATGAAATTCCTGAATCCCTGAGCCAGGCTTTCGCCATTGGTCTCGACGAAACGCTTCATGGCCACCGGGTTGAGCCAGAAGAAATTGTTGGGAGCCACCATATTCAGCCACTCCCGCAGCCAGAAGGCGGAGCGGCGACGCTCCTTGTCGGAGAGGCCCGGGGTCTCGAAGAACATGTCCTCGAGCCGGTGCGTGAAGGCCAGGTACCATTCCTTGACGATGTCCCAGGTGGCGGCCTCCTTCCACACCGGATCCTTGAAGCGTGCATCGTCGGCGTTGGGCTGGACCACATCCTCCGACGGCTGACCGGCAGCCCGCAGAAGGACGTGGAGATGGAGGGACAAAAGATCCTCCGAGAGTCCGTTCATGACCCGCGCCAACTCCTGCGGATGCAGGAGCCACGCCATGGCGGCATTGACCATGGAAGTCGTAACGCCGAAAGGATCCACCGCCTTGCCGATGGCATGACCGATCTTTTCGAATTGACTCCCCTCTTCCAGATCCACCCCTTTACGGATGTGCAAGGACATATCAGACATGGCACAGCTCCCAAAATAATGAATGCGACATCAAGTTCCAGAGCACTCGGCCCGGATACCCATCCTGGCCCGAAATGCCGGCCAGTGCATGGTTTGACTTCGCCTCGACTTAGCGTAGCATGACTCTTAACAAGATTTATTGCAATGCAGCAAAGCCATTTGAGGAGGAAAGATGTTTAAACATATCCTGGTCCCCACGGACGGATCCCAACTCTCCCAGGAAAGCGCCCGCCGCGCCGTTTCCTTCGCCAAGGAAGTCGGCGCCAGCATCACCGCGTTCTTTGCCAAGCCCGAGTATCCGATTGCCTATTTCGGCGAGGGAGCGCTGATCGACCCCACCACGCCGGAGAAATTCGCCGAGCTGGCCGATCAGCAGGCTGCCGAATACCTGGGTTCGGTGCAGAAAATGTGCGAGGAAGCCGGCGTCCAGTGCAACACCGTTTCCACCACCAGCGATGTGCCCTACGAGGCCGTCATCGAGGCGGCCGACAAGGCCGGCTGCGACCTCATCTTCATGGCTTCCCACGGCCGGCGCGGTATCAGCGGCTTTCTGCTCGGAAGCGAGACCAACAAGGTATTGACCCACTCCCGGATCCCGGTCCTGGTCTACCGCTAAGCGTTTTCCGGCAACTGGCCCCAGGCTCCGGCGCTGGGGTCCCGGGCCAGCGCTCCCAGGAAATCCGCTGCCGCCTCGAGATAACCGGCCGCCTCCGGCGTCAGCCCGGCCCCCAGTTCGAAGGACTCCCCCCGAACACACAGGACAAAGGCCGGCGGCGGCTCGCAGCCCAGGGCTTGCCGGGACACCTGCAGGACGGCCTCCGGCTCCAGGGCATGGGTGGTATGGCCGTAGCCTGCCGCCGGGCTGATCCTGCGGAAGCTGTAAGGCGCCGGCGTACCGGTGCCGGCGTCGATGAACAGGGCCAGCGCCCTGCCCTGCAGGTCGAGGGCATGCTCGATCTGCAACTGGAAATCCTCGATCACCTCGAACTCCGACTCCCGGCCCAGCTTCTCCAGCTGGGCCGCAAAGCGGTCGGCGAGCATCGGACCCAGGGCGTCGTCGCCGCGGCTCGGGTTGCCGACGGCGAACACCACGACCGGGGCCGTCATTCGCGCGAAAGGGCGTGGACGATGCTGCCGTCCGGGTCCACCAGCTCTACCGTCAGCGGCATCTTGCCGAGGGCATGGGTCGCGCAGGAGAGGCAGGGATCGAAGGCCCGGATGGCGACTTCGATATGGTTCAGGAGCCCCTCGGTCACCTCGCGGCCACTCAGGTAGCGCTTGGCCACGTGGCGAACCGCCTCGTTCATGGCCTGGTTGTTGTTGGTGGTGGAGACGATGAGGTTGGCCATGGTGATCAGGTCGTCCTCATTCACCCGGTAATGGTGGAATAAAGTGCCCCGGGGAGCCTCGATGACGCCCACCCCTTCCAACTGGCGCTCGCCGGAGGTCATGAGGTCGGTACCGAGGATGTCGTCGTCGTGGAGGAGCTCCTTGATGGCCTCGGCGGCATAGAGCATCTCGATCATCCGCGTCCAGTGGTTGGCCAGGGGCGCGTGCATGGGACTGCCGCCGGCGTAGTCGACGAATTCCCGGCGCTCGTGCTCGGCCAGGGGAGTCGAAATCTGATCGCAGTTCTGCACCCGGGCCAGGGGCCCCACCTTGTACCAGCCTTCTTCCTGTCCAAGGGACCGGATGTAGGGAAACTTCATATAGCTCCAGGGCTTGACCGCTTCGGCGATGTGGCGGTCGTATTCCTGGTAATCGATACCGTCGAAAATGATATTGCCGTCATCGTCCCGGGCCCGCAGGGCGCCGTGGTAGAAGTCCATGTCGCCGTTATTGCCCGCCAGCGACATGAAATTGGAGCGGAAAATTCCGAAGCTGTTGTAGAGGCCCGGGTCCTGGGTATGGATCTTCTGTATGAGATGCACGGCATCCCGGGACCAGCCGATGATCTGGTAGATGTCCTTCAGAAGCTCGTCCCGTTCGGCCAGGGTCAGGGCCTTGTTGACCCCGCCCGGCACCGAGCCGGTGCCATGGACCCGCTTGCCGGCGGTCATGCGGATCACCTCCTGCCCGTATTTCCGCAGGAGAATCCCCTGCTTGGCGAGGTCCGGGTAGGCCGCCGCGATGCCGACGATGTTGCGGCGGGTAGGCTCGCTGTCGAAGCCGAAGAGCAGATCCGGGGTGGAGAGATGGAAGAAATGCAGGGCATGGGATTGCAGCATCTGCCCGTAGTGCATGAGCCGGCGCAGTTTTTCGGCGGTCGGGGTGATCTTCCTGGCCCCGACGATGATGTCCATGGCCTTGGAAGCGGCCAGGTGGTGGGACACCGGGCAGATGCCGCAGAGTCGCTGCACGGCCACCGGCACCTCCCAGTAGGGACGGCCCTGGATGAATTTTTCGAAGCCCCGGAATTCGACGATGTGCAGGCGCACCTGGTGCACCTTGTTGTGGTCGTCCAGGAGGAGCGTCACCTTGCCGTGGCCTTCCACCCGGGACACCGGATCGATGGAGACCCGACGCAGATTTTCCGGGTGCTCGGCAGTTTCAAGATTGTAGGTCATGGGCTTCCCTTGATCAGTCGTAACGCAGCAGGCCATGGCCCAGCTCGGGCTCGCGGCCGGCCAGCAGGTCGGTCAGGAATTTCCAGATGGCGTCCCCCGAGGGCGGACAGCCGGGAATGGTGTAATCCACCTTCACCACCTCGTGGATGGGATGCACCTTGTTGAGGGGCAAGGGCAGTTCCGGGTCGTTGGGGATGAGGCCGTTCGCCAGCCCCGGGCCGGTGTGATAGACCTCCTCCAGAACCACCGGCAGGGGAAACTGGTTGCGATAGACCGGGATGTTGCCGTTGTAGGCGCAGGCGCCGATGGCGATCAGGACCTTGCAGTTCTTGCGGTACTCCCGCAGCACATGCACGTTCTCGGCGTTGCACACTCCACCTTCGATGATGCCGATGTCGCAGTCGGGGCTCACTTCCTTGATGTCGGTGAGGGGCGAGCGGTCGAACTCGATGTATTCCAACAGGGTGAGCAAGCGCTCGTCGATGTCGAGAAATGAAGTGTGGCATCCGAAGCAGCCAGCCAGGGAGGCGGTGGCCACCTTGAGCTTTTTCTTCACGGGCGTATCCATGTCAGCGCTCCTTCGCGGGGGTGTCGGGCACTTCCGAAATCGGCTTCTTGTCGTAAGTGCGCTCGCCGATGGGGGTCTTGAAGGCTGTACGTTTCTTCAGGATCACCCCCACCGGGCAGACCTGGGCTGCCTTGTCGGTGACGGCCATATCCGTATCGGCCAGCTTGCCGGACTTGGAATTGACGATGAGGCGGCTCTTGATGCCACGCCCGGAGAGCCCGAACACGTTCTTGCCGTCCACATCCCGGCTCGCCTGGACGCACAGGGAACAGAGGATGCAGCGGTTGAAGTCCAGCCAGATGTCGGGGTGGGAGGCATCCACCCGCCGGATCGGGAAGAAATGGTCGAACTGGGGCGACATGAAGCCCAGGTGGTAGGCGGTGGCCTGCAGCTTGCAGTTGCCGCTCACTTCGCAGGTCGGGCACAGGTGGTTGCCTTCCACAAACAGCATGTGGATCAGCGCTCGGCGCTGGGAGTTGATCTCCTCCGTATCGCTCTCCACCACCATGCCGGCGGCGGCCCGCATGGTGCAGGACGACGTTTCCCGGCCATTGATTTTGACGGTGCACAGCTTGCAGGAGCCATGGGGCTTGAGTTCCGGCAGGTAGCAAAGATGCGGGATGTAGACCCCGGCATCGGTCGCCGCCTGCATGATGGTCTGCCCTTCCGTGAAGGAGATGGTCTTGCCGTCCAGGGTAAAGGTATCGCTCATGCTCAGCCCTCTCCGAATTCCGTTTTGAAGTGGGCGCCGGAATCCTGGCGCCCGGTCATTTGCCGTGCCTCGGCCAGGGCCATGTCGAGGTCGAAGGCCGGCATGAAATCCTGGCGTCTCAGACGCTGGTCGTAGGCCGGCCGGAACTTGGCGACGGTATCCAGCACCGGATTGCAGGCCGTATGGCCGAGGCCGCAATGGCTCGTCGCCTTCAGCAACTGGTTGAGCTGCTCGATTTCGGCGAAGTCGAAGCGGGAACCGAGGCCCTTGTGTAGCTTGTCCATCATGTTTTTCAGGAGGGAGGTACCGACCCGGCAGGGGGTGCAGAAGCCGCAGCTCTCGTGCTGGAAGAAATGGACGAAATTGCGCGCCACTTCGAACATGTCCCGGCTCTGGTCAAAGACCATGAAGGCACCGGCGGTGGGGATATCCTCGAAGCCGATGCGGCGGTCGAATTCGCCGGCCCCGACGCAGACCCCCGAAGGCCCGCTGACCTGTACCGCCTGGGTATCCCGGGCGCCGCAGTCCTCCAGAACCTGCCGGACGGTGACGCCGAAGGGGTATTCATAGAGCCCCGGCCGCTCACAGTCGCCGGAAACCGACAGGATCTTGGTGCCGGCCGACTGCTTGGTGCCGATGCTGGCGTACCAATCGCCGCCGTGGACGGCAATCAGGGCCGCCGCAGCGAAAGTTTCCACATTGTTCACGATGGTCGGCTGGTCCTGGTAACCGTTGGTCACCGGGAAGGGCGGGCGGTTGCGCGGCGTCCCCCGCTTACCCTCCAGGGATTCGATGAGGGCGGATTCCTCGCCGCAGATGTAGGCACCGGCCCCGAGATGGATCTCGATATCGAAATCGGCACCAGGGACGCCCAGGATGCCCTTCCCCAGCAGCCCTTCCTGGCGTCGCCGCTCCAGTACCCCATTCAGGGAATCCAGGAGATGGCGGTATTCGCCCCGCAGGTAGAGAAAGCCCCGGGTGGCGCCCACGGCGTAGGCGGCGACCGTCATGCCCTCGAAGACCAGGTCGGCATGGGAGGCAAGAAGGACCCGGTCCTTGAAGGTACCAGGTTCCCCTTCATCGGCGTTGCAAACGACGATGCGCTGCTGGCCGGCTTTCAAGGGAGCATTGCGGCAGGCTTCCCATTTGAGGCCGGTGGTGAATCCGGCGCCACCCCGGCCCCGCAGGTTGGAGCGCTTGATTTCTTCCAGCATGGCGGCGGGGGCCCGGCCCCAGGCCGCCCGCAGGGCATCCCCCGGCTTCAGGGCATGGCCGAGCATGATGTCCGCCCGCCGGACGTTGTCTTCCACCTTGAAATAGTCGGCCGGCCACTGGGCCAGGGGCACCTTGCCGCGCACCAGGTCGACGATTTCATCGACCCGGGCCTCGGATAGCCGGGTAACGGCGTAGTTGTTCACCAGCAGGGCCGGCCCCTGGTCGCCCATCCCTGTGTCGGAAGTGGTGTCCACGCTGACCAGGCCGTCTTCCGAGACCTTGCCCGGCTCGACCCACAGGCTCTGGCAAAGGCGGTCCAGGAGCGCCATGTTACCGAGCATGCGGTCGGTGATGTTGTCGGAAACCAGGATGCGGTACAGGCCGCGGGGCTGGGTATAAAAGAAGGAGTAGAAATGGGCCACCCCTTCGATGCTGGTTCTCGGGACGCCCAGGAGTTCCTGGGTGCGGTCAATGGCTTCCGGAGGCAGCCAGTCGCAGGTCTCCTGCACTTCTCTCAAAATCTGCACCATGCAGGTCGGATCATGCCGCCAGCGGGCAACGACCCGGTCGACCACGCCGGTAATGCCTTCCGGTTGGATGGAGTTGGTATTCAAGAAGCACCTCCGCGGGAAACGATGAACAACCAATTTGTCATTCCCCCAATTCTAATGGGGGTTTTACTACCCGACGACATTGCTGCCGTCATCAATGGAACCCGGAATATGAAGCAACTTCTGCCTGGCGCTTTCGCATGCCAGCTTGCCGACGCCCCTCGGCTTCTGGGCGGCCCCATGTTTCGCCACGCTGATAACGCCCTTGACAACGCACCGAAGTCAACAATACTGACATGGCTGACATGGTATGCTGCAATGCAGCAAACGGCTATACTGTAGCCGATTAGACACGGTATTCGCAAAATGTTTTGGGGAACATGGCATGGACGAATCAACCACTCAGCAGCACTATCTCGCCAACAAGACCTACGATGAAATTCGTGTCGGCGACTCTTCATTCCTGACGCGCACCCTCAAACCGGAGGACATCAAGCTGTTCGCCATCATGACCGGCGACGTGAACCCGGCGGTGGTCGATCCGGAATTCTCGGAAAGCGGCATGTTCCGCGAAGTGATCGCCCACGGCATGTGGAGCGGCTCCCTCATTTCCACCGTTCTCGGCACGCAATTTCCGGGGCCCGGCACCATCCTGGTGGACCAGACCCTGCACTTCGCCCGTCCTGTCACCCTGGGCGATACGATTACCATCACGGTCACTGCCAAGCAGAAGTTCGACCACAACAAGCATGTCATTTTCGACTGCGTCTGCGTCAACCAGGATGGCCTACAGGTGGTGCGGGGCACTGCCGAGGTACTGGCTCCGACCGAAAAGGTCGAGCACCTGCTGCAGGCGCACCTGCCGGAAATACGCATCGACGACAAATACGAACGCTACCAGCGGCTCCTCGCCAGAGTCCGCGGACTGGAGCCCATCCCGACCGCCGTGGCCCACCCCTGCGACTATGAATCCCTGAAGGGAGCGGTGCTGGCCTTCCAGGAAGGCATCATCGAGCCCATCCTGGTGGGTCCGGAATCCAAGATCCGCTCAGTGGCGGAAGAGAACGGCATCGACCTTTCCGGCATCCGCATCGTCAATGCCAACCACAGCCATGATTCGGCGGCGATTGCCGTCTCCCTGGTCCGGAACGGCGACGCCGAGGCCTTGATGAAGGGCAGCCTCCATACCGATGAGCTGATGGGAGAAGTGGTCTCCCGGGCCAGCGGCCTGCGCACCTCCCGGCGCATCAGCCACGTCTTCCTCATGGATGTGCCGACCTACCACCGGCCGCTCCTCATCACCGACGCCGCCATCAATATCGCCCCCACCCTGGAAGAGAAGGTGGACATCATCCAGAACGCCATCGACCTGGCTCACGTCATCGGCATCCCCGAGCCCAAGGTGGCCATCCTGTCGGCAGTGGAGACGGTCAACCCGAAGATCCAGTCCACCCTCGACGCTGCGGCCCTCTGCAAGATGGCCGACCGGGGCCAGATCAAGGGGGGCATCCTGGATGGCCCGCTGGCCTTCGACAACGCCGTCTCCATCGTCGCCGCCAAGACCAAGGGCATCAAATCGGCGGTGGCCGGCCACGCGGAAATCCTGGTGGTGCCCGATCTCGAGTCCGGCAACATGCTGGCCAAGCAGCTCGAATACCTGGCCAACGCCCTGACCGCCGGCATCGTCCTCGGCGCCCGGGTGCCCATCGTCCTCACCAGCCGCGCCGACAGCGCCGAGACCCGTACCGCCTCCTGCGTCATCGCCGCCCTGATGGCCCACGCCAACCGTTCCAAGGCGGGGGCTTGATATGCAAGAGGGCATTCTCACCATCAATGCCGGCTCATCGTCCATCAAATTCGCGCTATTCCCTCTGGCCCAGCCCTTATCGCCGGTAGCCGAGGTATCCGGCCAGATCGACGGCATCGGCACCAGCGAAACCCGCTTCATCGCCAAGGACCGGGACGGCAAGCGCGTCGCCAACGAGCCCGTCCCCGGGGAGCACGTCAGGCACACCGAGGCCTTCGACTTCATGCTGCGCTGGTTCACTGCTCACGAAGCCGCCTGGCAGATCATCGCCATCGGCCACCGGGTCGTCCATGGCGGCGAGCTTTTCTCCCGCCCGACGGTTCTCGACACCGCCGTGCAGGAACAACTGGCCAAGTTCACCCCCCTCGCCCCCCTGCATCAGCCCCACAACCTGGCCGGCATCCAGGCCCTCCAGAAGCTGATGCCCGGGGTACCGCAGGTCGCCTGTTTCGATACTGCCTTCCACCGCAACAACCCTGCGGTCGCCCAGACCTTCGGCCTGCCCCGGGCCATTACCGGCGAGGGCGTCCGACGCTATGGATTCCACGGCCTGTCCTACGAATATATTGCCCGGACCCTGCCCCACTACTCGTGCCGGGCCGAGGGGCGGGTCGTCATCGCCCACCTGGGCAATGGCGCCAGCATGGCAGCCATGGTGGGCCGCAAGGGGGTCGCCACCACCATGGGCTTCTCCACCCTGGACGGCTTGCTGATGGGCACTCGCACCGGCAGCCTGGACCCCGGCGTCGTCCTGTACCTCATGGAAAACAAGGACATGGGGGCGAAGGAGCTGAACAAGCTGTTCTACAAGGAGTCGGGCCTCCTCGGTGTTTCCGGCATTTCCCAGGACATGCGCACCCTGCTGGGCAGCAACAAGCCGGAAGCCCAGGAAGCGGTGGATCTTTTCTGCTACCGCATCGTGCGGGAGCTGGGCTCCCTGGCGGCGGCCGCGGGGGGGCTCGACGCCCTGGTATTTACCGGCGGCATCGGCGAGCATGCTGCGGAGGTCCGGCGCCGGGTCTGCCTGCAGTCTGCCTGGCTGGGAATCCAGCTCAATCCGGAAGCCAATGCGCGACACGACACCCACATCAGCGCCGGCACCAGCGCGGTGGACGTCCTGGTCATCCCCACCAACGAGGAGTGGATGATGGCCCATCACGCCCAGACCCTGCTCGACCTCTGATCCTCGTTTTTTTCCGACGCCCCGGGAGCGCGTGTTCCCGGGGCGTTGTTTTTTCATGGGTTTTTTCCACCCTGCCCTGGAACTTCAGGGGGCTGCAACAAATCCTATATGTAGTCAAGTCGTTGCCTTGACCCACTACATATAGTAGCTTTGCAACCTTAGAAGAACAGACCAATCCAAAACCAAACCAACAAGGGGTGCATCCATGAGTCCTGTTGCCGAACAACTCTCCCTGGCCGCCATACCTGCCGCGCCGGAAATCGCGCCGCTGCCCGAGCAAGAGATTTCAGGGGAAGTGCTGATCGAGAAATATGCCAAGGGCAAGGAGACGAACGTCCATGACGTCCGCCGCCGGGTCGCCCACGCCCTGGCCACGGTCGAGAAGGAAAAGGACCGCGCCCATTGGGAATCCCGCTTCCTGTGGGCCCAGGAAAACGGCTTCATCCCGGCCGGCCGGATCAACTCCGCCGCCGGCACCGATCTCCAGGCCACCCTCATCAACTGCTTCGTACAGCCGGTGGGCGACTCCATCGTCGAAACCACCGACGGCCGGCCCGGCATCTACACGGCCCTGGCCCAGGCCGCCGAAACCATGCGCCGAGGCGGCGGTGTCGGCTACGACTTCTCCAGCATCCGGCCCCAGGGCGCCCATGTGAAGGGCACCCAGTCCCGGGCCTCCGGGCCGGTCTCCTACATGCGGGTCTTCGACCGCTCCTGCGAGACCGTCGAGTCCGCCGGCGCCCGCCGCGGCGCCCAGATGGGCGTCCTGCGCTGCGATCATCCGGACATCGAGGATTTCATCCACGCCAAGGACCAGGGCGACCTGACCAACTTCAACATCTCCATCGGCGTCACCGACATCTTCATGCAGGCGGTGGAGGAGGACCAGGATGTGGAACTGGTGCATCGGGCCGAGCCCAATGGCGAAATGAAGTCCGCTGGCGCCTTCCAGCGGGAAGACGGCCTCTGGGTGTACCGCAAGGTCCGGGCCCGGGACCTCTGGGACCAGGTGATGAAATCCACCTACGACCACGCCGAGCCGGGCATCCTCTTCCTGGACCGCATCAACCGGGACAACAACCTCAATTACTGCGAAGTCATCGAGGCCACCAACCCCTGTGCCGAGCAGCCCCTGCCTCCCTATGGCTGCTGTTGCCTGGGGTCCATCAACCTCACCCTGTTCGTGCGCAATGCCTTCTCCGACAACGCCGAGTTCGATTTCGAAGCTTTCGGCGAGGTGGTGAAGGTCTCCACACGCATGCTGGATAACGTCCTCGACGTCACCCACTGGCCCCTGGACCGCCAGAAGGAGGAAGCCTCCAACAAGCGCCGTATCGGCCTGGGCTTCACCGGCCTGGGGGACGCCCTGGCCATGCTGCGCCTCCGCTACGACCGTCCCGAAGCCCGCGCCATGGCCACCCGCATCTCCGAATACATGCGCGACACCGCCTACCTCTACTCGGTGGAAATGGCCAAGGAGCGGGGCGCCTTCCCCCTCTTCAACGCCGAGCTCTACCTCTCCGGCGGCAATTTCGCTTCCCGCCTGCCCAATGAAGTGAAGGCGGAAATCCGCAAGCACGGCCTGCGGAACTCCCACCTGCTGTCCATCGCCCCCACCGGCACCATTTCCCTGGCCTTTGCCGACAACGCCTCCAACGGCATCGAGCCGCCCTTCTCCTGGACCTACAACCGCAAGAAGCGGATGCCGGACGGCACCCTCAAGGAATACGCCGTCGAAGACTACGCCTGGCGCCTCTACAAGCACCTGGGCGGCGATGTGGGCAACCTGCCGGACTACTTCGTCACCGCCCTGGAAATCTCCGCCCAGGCCCACGCCGACATGGTGGCCGCCGTTGCCCCCTGCATCGACACTGCCATTTCCAAGACGGTCAACGTGCCGGGGGACTATCCCTACGAGAATTTCCAGGATCTCTACATCACCGCCTGGAAGGCCGGCCTGAAGGGCCTGGCCACCTATCGGCCCAATAGCGTCCTGGGTTCCGTGCTGTCGGTGGAGTCGGCCAAGGCCGAGACTCCCGTCGATGCCAAGGCGCCCCAGGATTTCGTTTCCGACGCCAACCGGCGCCTCTCCATCAAGAACCTGCCGGCACCGGTGCTGGCCAGCCTGCGCTGGCCCGGCCGCCCCAGCCTGCCGGAAGGCAATCTGTGCTGGACCTACATGCTGGATTCCCCCATCGGCAAGTTCGCCCTCTTCGTCGGCCACGTCGAACCGGAAGGCCGTGCCTGGCCCTTCGAGGTATGGGCCAATGGCCCGGCCGAACCCCGGGGCCTGGGCGCCGTCGCCAAGACCCTGTCCATGGACATGCGGGCCAATGACCGGGGCTGGCTGGAAATGAAGCTGGATGCCCTGGCCAAGACGCCGGGCGACTCCTTCGAGATCCCCATGCCGCCCCATGGCGAGAAGAAGCGCATGCCCTCCGTGGTCTCCGCCATGGCCCAGATCATCCGCTGGCGGGTCGAGCAGCTGGGTGCCCTGAAGCACGAGGGGCCGACCCCGGTGATGGATGCCCTTTTCAGCACCAAGGAACCCAAGACCGGTACCGACGGCACCCTGTCGTGGACCGTGGACGTCACCAACCCCTCCTCTGGCGAAGATTTCGTCCTGGGCCTCAAGGAAATCACCCTGCCCGACGGCGTCACCCGGCCCTACTCCATGTGGCTTGCCGGCAACTATCCCCGCGCCCTGGACGGCCTCTGCAAGCTCCTATCCCTGGACATGCGCGTCCTCGACCCGGCCTGGATCGGCATGAAGCTGCGCAAACTCCTGGATTACCCGGAACCCCTGGGCGATTTCATGGCGTTCGTGCCCGGCTCCCGCAAGCAGCAGACCTATCCGTCCACGGTGGCCTACATCGCCCACCTCATCATCCACCGCTATGCCATGCTCGGCATCCTCGACGATCACGGTTTCCCGGTGCAGCAGATGGGCATCCTGCAGGCCCCGGACGACGCCAGCAATAGCGTTCGCCCGACGGTCGGGAAGCTGTGCGCCGAGTGTGGCAACCATACGATGATCCGCAAGGACGGCTGCGATTTCTGCACGGCCTGCGGCGCGGTGGGAAGCTGCGGCTGAACGAGCCGACAATCCGATCCCCGGCTCGTCGAGAGCCGGTCTTTTTCCGAGAAGCCCCGCGGGTCTGAAGCCCACGGGGCTTTTTCTCGTTTGCGGGCGATCCCTGGGGTGGGGAAAAATGGGGCCCGGGCTCAACAAACTACCCACGCATCATACTGCTTTCGGCCAACCCGGTACCGGGAGAAGCCCCAGGACATTCACCGGAACATTTGGCCGGAAGGGTAGTGTCTACAACGAGGTAGCCTAACTTGGAGGCTTCCCGTGCAGATTCCATCCGCCTGTCCAGGAATAGAGCCCATCCCGCACCGTCGGCTGGCCCTGCGGGTTCTGCGCTCCATGCGCCTGGGCAACCACCTTGTCCGTAGCGGTGACTCCGCTTTCCTCACCTGGCTCGACGGCGTGCCGAATGTGATCCATCTGTTCGATTATCTTGTCCGCAATCAATACGTGGCGCCCCTCGCCGAGCAAGGCATCGCCTCGCTGCATTACGTGCTGACTGCCGCCGGCCGGGAATTGCATGATCGGGGGGAACGATGGTGGCAGAGCCTGACTTGGCGGGAACAGCTCATCGTCGTCCTGTGCGGCTGAGCCGCCGGCTGGGCAACAATTTGAAACAACCGGGGAGCTGCCAGCAATAGTTGAATTACAGGCCTGGTGTGGAATGGCTCCTGTAGTAAGCTGAAAGCTGAAACCTATAGTCATATTCCCAAGGAAAGGAGCTCGTCATGAACAATCCTCGCAATTTGGTCACCGGACTGCTGCTGGCCGGCAGCATGATGGCCGTCGCCGCCCCGGCCTTGGCCCATAGAGGCGACTGCGGCGCCATGGGCGGCTGGGACAACTTCCAGGGGCAACGGGCGGAGCGCATGCAGCAACACCGGAAGGCACTCCACGACGCCCTGAAGCTGACACCCGACCAGGAACCGGCCTGGAAGAAATTCACGGAATCCATGCAGCCCATGGCCCGTCCGGACCGGGGCCAGCCCGGAGAGTGGGCGAAGCTCACGACCCCCGAGCGCGCCGACAGGATGCTTGAGATGTCGAAGCAGCATCAGGACAGAATGGCGACCCACGTGGCCGCCCTAAAGGACTTTTATGCCGTACTGACCCCTGAGCAGAAGAAGACCTTCGACGACTTCCATGCCGGTCCCCGGGGCGGCAGGCGCGGCCCGCCGCAGCCGGGCGGAGCCGAACCGGGCCGGGGGCCCGCCAAAGGCTGACGGCGGGGACTCCGAAGGGGAAAATCGTCTGATACGAGACACAATGACGTTTCCGTACGATTAATCCCCCTCGGCCCACTAGACGGGCGGATCGACTCCTCGGATAATCCGCCCATTTCTCACAAAGGAAGCAATCCATGAACAAGACTGAACTTATCGAAGCTCTGGCCGCCAAGTGCGATCTGTCCAAGGCTGCTGCCGGCCGCGCCGTCGACGGCCTCACCGAAATCATTTCCGAGAGCCTGACCAAGGGCGACAGCGTCAGCCTCATCGGCTTCGGCACCTTCTCCGTCGGCGCACGTGCCGCCCGTACCGGCCGCAATCCCAAGACCGGCGCCGAACTCAAGATCGCCGCTTCCAAGACCCCGAAGTTCTCCGCCGGCGCCAAGCTGAAGTCTGCGGTCAACGGCAAGTAAGTTCAGGCTTCCTAGCCGATCACGGGCCCGGGTTTCCACCCGGGCTTTTTTTGCCTTCCTCCGCGAGGAAGGCGCTGACCGCCCCCTACGCGGGAGTTCTCTCCGCCCAATAGAGGGCGGTGATGGTCTTGGCATCGGTGATCCGTCCCTGCAGGACCGCCTCCCGGGCCTCGCACAGGCTCATTTCCAGGACGTCGAGAAATTCGCCGTGATCCAATTGAGGATCCGCCACACGCCTCACTCCCCGGGCCGCGAAGATCTCGATGCGCTCGTTGGAATACCCGATGCAGGGATGCATCACGCCGAGGTGCTGCCATTCCTCCGCCTCGTGGCCGGTCTCCTCCAGCAATTCGCGCCGGGCCGTTCCCAGGACATCCTCACCGGGATCGATTTTCCCCGCGGGAAGCTCGAGAAAAGCCCGCCCCAGGGGATAACGGAACTGCCTTTCGAACAGGAGTCGGCCGTCGTCCAGGAAGGCGAGGACCACGACTGCCCCGGGATGGACCACGTATTCCCGCAGGCTTTCCCCGCCGTCCGGGAGTGATACCCGGTCCCGCCGGACTTCCAGCAACTTGCCCTTGAACACGGTCTCGGTGCTGAGTTGGGACTCCATCAGATGTTTGTCTGCCGTCATGGCCGGGCTCCAGAAATGCAAACGCCCCGACCAGGCGGGGCGTTCAGGGGTTTCACATCAGGTCAGGCGATCACCGAGTGCCGGATAGCCAGGACACAGCCGATCATCAGGATATCCGGGAACATCCCCAGCACTGCCACCGCCAGGCCGTTGGCGGAGAGCAGAACGCGCATGTCCAGAGGCGCCACCAGCGGCGTCTCATCGGCCGGCTGATCGAAGTACATGAGCTTCACGACCCGCAGGTAATAGAAGGCGCCGATCAGGGAGAAGATGACCGCGGCGATGGCCAGCCACATGTAGCCGGCGGCAACCACCGCCTGCAGCACGGCAAACTTGGCGAAGAAGCCGATGAAGAAAGGGATGCCCGCCATGGAGAACATCATGATCATCATCATGCCGGCAAACCAGGGGCTTCGCTTGTTGAGGCCCTTGAAATCGTCCAGGTTGTCGGCTTCGAAACCGGCCCGGGAGAGCAGCAGGATCATGCCGAAGGAGCCGGCAGTCATCAGCACGTAGGACACCACGTAGAACATGGCGGAGCTGTAGGCGTTCAGGGCCATGCGGGCATCGCCGCCGACCACGCCGGTGGTCACGCCCAGGAGCATGAAGCCCATGTGGGAAATGGCGGAGTAAGCCAGCATGCGCTTGATGTTGGTCTGGGCTATGGCCGCCAGGTTGCCGATCGCCATGGACAGCACCGACAGGATGATGAGCATCACCTGCCAATCCTGGGACAGGGTGATCAGGCCGGTGACCAGCAACCGCATGGTGACGGCGAACGCCGCCAGTTTCGGAGCGGAGCCGATGAACAGGGTGACCGCGGTCGGCGCGCCATGGTAGACGTCCGGAATCCACATGTGGAAGGGCACCACGCCGAGCTTGAAGGCGAGGCCGGCGACCAGGAACACGAGGCCAAAGACGAGAACCGTCTTGTTGGCCTGGCCGGTCATGAGCAACTGGCCGATACCGGTGATCTCCAGGGTGCCGGTGGCGCCATAGATCATGGACATGCCATAGAGCAGCAGACCGGAAGCGAGGGCGCCGAGGACGAAGTACTTCATCGCCGCTTCGGTGGAGGCCACCGAATCCCGGTTCATGGCGACCATGGCATAGAGCGACAGGGACAAAAGCTCGAGACCGAGGTAGATGGTCAGGAAGTGGTTGGCCGAAATCATGACCATCATGCCCAGGGTGGCGAACAGGGTGAGCACGTAGAACTCGCCCTTGGCCATGGGTTCCCTATCGAGGACGTAGCCCCGGGAGTAGAACAACACCACGAACACGGTCATGTAGAGCACCGCCTTCAGCAGGTCGGCCATGAGGTCGTCCACGAACATGTTGCTGAAGGTAAAGGTCACTTCGCCGGTCATCGTCACGAACTGGATGACGAGGCAGCCCAGCAGGGTCAGCTGGGTCAGGGCGAACACCACGGTACGGCGGGAATCCTTGATGAAAACGTCGGCCAGCAGGATGACCGCGGCCATTGCCGCCAGGAAAAGCTCCGGTGCGGCGGGCAGGAGATCGGGGACAACAAAATTGTCGAACATGTTGGCTACCGTTTATTGAATCTTGCTGTTGGCGACGTGATGCAGCAGCTCATTGACCGATGCATGCATGACCTCGGTGAAGGGCTGAGGATACAGGCCCATCCACAGGGTTCCTGCGGCCAGCAGGGCGAGGATCAGGAATTCGCGCTTGTTGATGTCGGTGAGCTCGGCGACGTGATGGTTCGCCACGGCCCCGAACACGACCCGCTTGTACATCCACAGGTTGTAGGCGGCACCGATGATCATGGAGGTTGCAACGGCGAAGGCCACCCAGAAGTTGAACTTCACGGCCCCCAGGATGACCATGAATTCGCCGACGAAGCCGGAGGTGGCCGGCAGGCCGGAGTTGGCCATGGAGAACAGCATGAACAGGGCCGCGAACTTGGGCATGGTGTTGACCACACCGCCGTAATCGGCAATCTGCCGGCTGTGGACTCGGTCGTACATGACGCCGATGCAGAAGAACATGGCGCCGGACACGAAGCCGTGGGACACCATCTGCACCAGGGCACCTTCGACGCCGATGGCGCTGAACATGAAGAAGCCAAGGATCACGAAACCCATGTGGGCGATGGACGAATAGGCCACCAGTTTCTTCATGTCGGACTGGACCAGGGCCACAAAGCCGATATACACCACGGCGATCAGGGCCAGGGCGATGACGAAGCCTGAGAGCTCATGGGAAGCGTCGGGAGCGATCGGCAGCGAGAACCGCAGGAAACCGTAGGCGCCGAGCTTCAGGGCGATGGCCGCCAGGACGATGGACCCGCCGGTGGGCGCCTCGACGTGGGCGTCCGGCAGCCAGGTATGGACGGGCCACATCGGGACCTTGACGGCGAAGGCCACCAGGAAGGCCAGGAACAGCCAGGTCTGCGATGCCAGGGGGATCGGGAGCTGCTGCCATTCGAGGATGGAGAAGCTGCCGCCGGAGTGGACGTACAGATAGATCAGCGCCACCAGGAACAGCAGCGAGCCGGCCAGGGTGTAGAGGAAGAACTTGAAGGCCGCATAGACCCGGTTCGGACCGCCCCAGACGCCAATGATGATGTACAGCGGAATGAGGGAGGCTTCGAAGAAGGTGTAGAACAGCACGCCGTCGAGGGCGGTGAAGATGCCGTTCATAAGCCCGGACATGATTAGGAACGCCGCATTGTACTGGGCGACCTTGTCCTTGATCACTTCCCATCCGGCCAGCACCACGATGACCGTGATGAAGCTGTTGAGGAGGACGAACAGCATGGAGATGCCATCCACCCCGAGATGGTAATTGACGTTGAAGCGGACGATCCACGGGGCCAGTTCGACGAACTGCATGGCTGCGCTGCCGCTGTCGAAACCGGTCCACAGGGGAATGGTCACCAGGAAACCGATGGCGGCACCCACCAGGGAGAGCCAGCGCGCCAGGGGAGCGTTCCGGTCGGCCCCGGTGGCCAGCACCAGCAGGCCGGCGACGATCGGAATCCAGATGGCTAGAGAAAGCAGCGGGTAGGACGACATGTTATTCCTTGCTCTTCTGACTTAGGCTCGATTGATCCACAGGGTCATCAGCACGAAGACGCCGATGATCATGGTGAAGGCGTAGTGATAGACGTAGCCGGTCTGGAAGAAGCGGGTGATGGAGGCCACCATGCCCACCAGACGGGCGGAACCATTGACGACCAGGCCGTCGATGAGCGCCACGTCGCCACCGCGCCAGAGCCCCTTGCCGAGAAGGCGGGCACCACCGGCGAAGACCAGTTCGTTGATCTTGTCGAAGTAATACTTGTTTTCGAGCAGGGTGTAGATTCCCGAGAACCGCTTCTGGATGGCGGCCGGAATATCCGGACGCTTCATGTAGAAGAACCAGGAAAGCACCACGCCGGCCAGGGCCAGGATGAACGGCGCGCTGGTCAGGGCATGGATGCCCATGGCGGCGGCGCTGTGGAATTCATGGGCCAGGTGCTCCATCGACGGATGAGCCTCGTGGTCGATGTGGATAACGCCCTCGAAATAGTTGCCGTAGAGCATGGGTTCGATGGCGAAGTAGCCGATGACGACGGACGGGATGGCGAGCAGCACCAGGGGCAGGGTCACCACCCACGGCGTCTCGTGGGGCTTCTGCCCGGGGGCGAGGCCATGGTGGTGGTCGGTGGCGACCTCCTCGTCGTCGTGGTCGCCCTCGTGCTCATGGTGATGGGCATCGTCAGCCTTGCCGAAGCGCTCCGCGCCGTGGAAGACCAGGAAGTACATCCGGAAGGAGTAGAAGGCGGTGACGAACACGCCGGCCAGGACGGCGAAGTAGGCGAAGCCGGCACCCGGGATGTGGGACAGCTGAACCGCCTCGATGATGGAGTCCTTGGAATAGAAGCCGGACAGGAAAGGCGTGCCGATCAGGGCCAGGGAACCCACCAGCGACGTAATCCAGGTGATCGGCATGTACTTCCGCAGGCCACCCATGTTGCGGATATCCTGGTCGTGGTGCATGCCGATGATGACCGAGCCGGCGCCCAGGAACAGCAGGGCCTTGAAGAAGGCATGGGTCATCAGGTGGAAGATGGCCACGGAGTAGGCGGAAGCGCCCAGGGCCACGGTCATGTAGCCGAGCTGGGACAGGGTCGAATAGGCCACGACTCGCTTGATGTCGTTCTGGATGATGCCCAGGAAGCCCATGAACAGGGCCGTGATGGCGCCGATCACCAGGACGAAGGACAGGGCCGTCGTGGACAGCTCGAACAGCGGCGACATGCGGGACACCATGAAGATGCCGGCCGTCACCATGGTCGCCGCGTGGATCAGGGCGGAAATCGGGGTCGGGCCTTCCATGGAGTCCGGCAGCCAGACGTGCAGGGGCACTTGGGCGGACTTGCCCATGGCGCCGATGAACAGGCAGATGCAGGTGACGGTCATCAGGGACCAGTCGGCGGCGCCCCAAATATTGATCGTCGTATCGGCCAGGCCGGGCGCCTTCTGGAAGACAGTGGCGTAATCCAGGCTGCCGGTGTAGGCCAGGATGAGGCCGATGCCGAGAATGAACCCGAAGTCGCCCACCCGGTTCACCAGGAAGGCCTTCATGTTGGCGAAGATGGCCGTCGGACGGGTGTACCAGAAGCCGATCAGCAGGTAGGACACGAGGCCCACCGCTTCCCAGCCGAAGAAGAGCTGCATGAAGTTGTTGCTCATCACCAGCATCAGCATGGAGAAGGTGAAGAGCGAGATGTAGGAGAAGAAGCGGTTGTAGCCCGGATCGTCATGCATGTAGCCAATGGTGTAGATATGCACCATCAGGGACACGAAGGTCACCACCAGCATCATGGTGACGGTCAAGGTGTCGATCAGGAAGCCGACTTCGAAGTTGTAGTCGCCCGTGGTCAGCCAGGTGTAGACCGTGCCGTTGAAGGTATGGCCGGCCACCACGTCCTGGAAGATCAGCGCGGAAGCGATGAAGGCGATGGCGACGCCGGCGATGGTGGCGGTGTGGGCAACCCAGCGCGGAATCACCCGGCAAAAGAGGCCGGCGATCATGGCGCCGATGAGCGGCGCCATGGGGACGAGCAAGTAGAGTTTCTGCATTTCCATGTTTAACCCTTCAGGCTGTCCAGGTCATCCACGTGGATGGACTTAAGGTTGCGGAACAGCACGATCAGAATGGCGAGGCCGATGGCGGATTCGGCGGCAGCGACCGTCAGGATGAAGAAGACGAAGAGCTGCCCGGACAGATCCTGCAGGTAGTGGGAGAAGGCGACGAAGTTCATGTTCACGGCGAGCAACATGAGTTCGATGGCCATCAAGAGGACCAGCAGGTTCTTCCGGTTAAGGAAGATGCCGACGACACTGATCGCGAACAGGATCGCGCCCAGGATCAAGAAATGCGAGAGTGAGAGTGTAAACATTTGGCTCCCTGATATGCGTCAGTGATCGGAACGGTGACGTCCGGTCATCAATCTTTCTCAACCGGCATCTGCAGGACGCGGATGCGATCCTTCGCCTTCACGAAGACCTGCTTGGCCGGATTGGTGTATTTGGATTTCTTCGGCCCGCGGTAGGTCAGCACGATGGCGGCGATCATGCCGACCAACAGGATGATGGAAGCGAGTTCGAAGGGATAGACGTAGTCAGAGAACATCAGGGCACCGAGGCCCTTGGTGTTGGAGATATTGGCCGGAAGCATCGCTTCGCTGGCCGGCACCTGGAAGTACTTGCTGCCCAGCACCAGCCCCATCTCGACGACCATGAGAACGCCAAGAAGCGCCCCCAGGGGCAGGTAGTGCCAGAAGCCCTGGCGGATGCGGTCGATATTGATGTCCAGCATCATCACCACGAACAGGAACAGCACCATGACGGCGCCCACGTAGACCAGGATGATGGCGATGGCCAGGAATTCGGCCTGCAGCAGCGCCCAGACGCCGCCGCAGGAGAAGAAGGCCAGGATCAGATAAAGGGCGGCATGCACCGGGTTGCGGGCGGTGATGACGCGCAGGCTGGCGAACACGAGGATCGCCGACAGGAAGAAGAAGACGAGGGTCTGAAAATCCATCGTTAGGGCCTACCGATATTTGGCATCAAGTTGGCGATCCTGGGCAATCTGCGCCTCGTAGCGGTCGCCGTTGGCGAGCAGCATCTGCTTGGTGTAATACAGATCGCCGCGCTTTTCGCCGTGGTATTCGTAGATACGGGTCTCGACCACCGCGTCCACCGGGCAGGCTTCTTCGCAGAAGCCGCAGAAGATGCACTTGGTCAGGTCGATGTCGTACCGGGTCGTGCGCCGGGAACCATCGTCGCGAGGCTCCGCCTCGATGGTGATGGCCATGGCCGGACAGATGGCTTCGCAGAGCTTGCAGGCGATACAGCGCTCTTCACCGTTCGGGTAGCGGCGCAGGGCATGCAGGCCGCGAAAACGGTTGCTCATCGGGGTTTTTTCTTCCGGGTACTGGACAGTGATCTTGCGGGCAAAGAAATACTTGCCCGTCACCGACATACCTTTCAGCAGCTCCTTGAGAAGCAGGCTGTTGAAGACTTCCTTCATGCTACCCACGACCTTCTCCTCACTTCCAAATATTGAGCGGGGACATCATCCACGCACCGACGACGAACAGCCATACCAGGCAGACCGGCACGAACACCTTCCAGCCCAGGCGCATCAACTGGTCGTAGCGGTAGCGCGGGAACGTGGCGCGGAACCAGAGGAACAGCAAGAGCACGAAGGCCATCTTGGCGAAGAGCCACAAAGCGCCGTCGGGCAGGAAGCCGACCGGGGACAGCCAGCCGCCCAGGAACATGATGGAGGTCAGGGCCGCCACCAGAATCATGTTGGCGTATTCGGCCAGGAAGAAGACCGCGAAGGCCATGCCCGAGTACTCGACGTGGAAGCCGGCGACGATTTCGGATTCGCCTTCGGCCACGTCGAACGGGGCACGGTTGGTTTCAGCCACGCCGGAGATCAGGTACACCAGGAACATGGGCAGCAGGGGCAGCCAGTTCCAGGACAGGAAGCCCACGCCCCACTCGGCGAAGCGGCCATGATCCTGGGCATAGACGATATCCACCAGGTTCAGGCTGTTGGACACCATGAGGACGCAGATCAGCGAGAACCCCATGGAAATTTCGTAGGACACCATCTGGGCGGCGGAGCGCATGGCACCCAGGAAGGCATACTTGGAGTTGGAGGCCCAGCCCGACAGGATGATGCCGTACACCCCCATGGAGGTGATGGCCATGATGTAGAGCAGGCTGGCGTCGATATTGGCGAGCACCAGGCTGTCGGTGAAGGGCACCACCGCCCAGGCGGCCAGAGCGGGCGCAATGGCCAGCATCGGGGCGATGATGAAGATCGCCTTGTTGGAACCGCTCGGGACGATGATTTCCTTCATCAGGAGCTTCAAGCCGTCGGCGATCGGCTGGATGAGGCCCCAGGGACCGACGCGGTTGGGGCCGATCCGCACCTGCATGTAGCCGATCACCTTGCGCTCGGCCCAGGTCAGGTAGGCGACGCCCAGCATCAACGGCGCCACGATGAGGACAATCTTGACCAGGGTCCAGACGGCAGGCCAGACGCCGCCGAACATTCCCAGTCCGAAATTCATCAGTGCATCCATTTATGCACGCTCCACGGAAATCGGGCCAAACATTTCACCCAGGGCTGCCGTGGTGACATGGGCCGCAGCCACACGCACGCAACCGGCCGGAATCTTGTTATCGGCCACGGCGAGCAGAACCGCCTCGCCCTGCCCTTGCTTGACGCGGACCCGGCTGCCGGCGGCGATGCCCAACTGGGCCAGGGTCGCTTCATTCATGCGGGCGGTCGGCGCCTTGGCGTCGGCCGTCTGCTGCAGTGCTGCGGCGCGGCGGACGATGGGATCGGCAAAGTTGACCGGCACATCGGCGATGCGCTGCAGGCCTTCGCCAGCGGCGGGCAGGCTGACCGCCACACCGTTGAGGCCGTTGTCCAGGCCGGCGACGAACTCGGCGTCCTTGCTAACGACTTCGTCCCGCACCTGCTCGCTGGACTCGTAGGCGAAGCCGTCCAGGTTCAGGACATTGCCCAGGACCCGCAGGACCTTCCAGCCCGGGCGGGCGTCGCCCAGGGACTTGACCACGCCGTTGAACCTCTGGGCGCGGCCTTCGGTATTGACGAAGGTGCCGGCGGTCTCGGTGAAGGGCGCTATGGGCAGCATCACGTCGGCGTATTCCAGGGCCGGCGCATGCTTGAAGGCGGACATGAAGACCACCAGCTTGGCCTGCTTGAGGGCGCCGATGACGAGCTGCGGGTTGTAGCAGTCGAACTCCGGCTCGACGCCCATGAGCACGTAGCCTTGGCGCGGCTGCTCGAACATCTGGCGGGCATTGGCGCCATTGGGCACGGCCGCGGTCAGGTAGCCGCCGACAGCATTGGCGCCTTCGCCCAGGAAGCCGACCGTGGCACCGGTCAGCTTGCCCAGCTCGAGGGCCAGGGTATGCAGCTGGGCAGCGAAGGGCGACTGGGCCGCGGCGTTGCCGAGGAAGACCGCCTTCTTTTCGCCTTCCGCCAGGCTCTGGGCCATCTTGCGGCTGGCTTCGCAGACCGCCACGCCTTCCAGGCCGGCGGGAACGGCGGCGCCCTTGATCTCGGCCACGGCCTTGACCACGGCGGCCAATGCCAGCGCCAACTGGTTCGGCGCCACTGCCAGCTTGGCATGGAGGTTAATCAGCTGGTCATCGTCGGAAACGGAGAGCAGGCTGACCTTGGTGAATTTCTTGGCGGCCTGGCGCAGGCGCTGGGCCAGCAACGGATGGTCCTTGCGCAGGAAGGAACCGACCACTAGGGCGGCATCCAGGTCCTTGATGTCGGCGATGCGCAGGCCCAGCCAGGGAGCGCCTGCGCACTTACCGTCGGCGGCGAAATCGGCGCGGCGGGGACGGAAATCCACATTGCCGCTGCCCACGCCCTTCATCACCTTGCCCAGAAGATGGAGCTCTTCCAGGGTGGCGTTGGGGGAAGCCAGGGCAGCCAGGGCGTCACCGCCGTGATTGCGGGAAATGTCCTTGAGACCGTGGGCGACGTAGTCGAGGGCCACGTTCCAGTCCACTTCGCGCCATTCGCCACCCTGCTTGACCATGGGCTTGGTAAGGCGCTCTTCGGAATTGAGGGCCTGGTAGGAGAAACGGTCCCGGTCGGAAATCCAGCACTCGTTGACCGCCTCGTTCTCCCGGGGCAGGACGCGCATGACGCGGTCCCGCTTGACCTGGACCACCAGGTTGGCGCCCAGGGAATCGTGGGGGCTGACCGACTTGCGGCGCTGCAGCTCCCAGGAGCGGGCAGTGAACATGAAAGGCTTGGACAGCAGCGCGCCCACCGGGCAGAGGTCGATCATGTTGCCCGAGAGTTCGGAATCCACCGTGCGGCCGAGGAAGGTATTGATCTCGGAATGCATGTTCCGATTGACCATGCCCAACTCCATGATGCCGGCGATTTCCTGGCCGAAGCGCACGCAGCGGGTGCAGTGGATGCAGCGGCTCATCGCCTCCATGGAAATGAGGGGGCCGACATTCTTGTGGAAAACGACGTGCTTTTCCTCGGCGTACCGGCTCTTCATGGGGCCGTAGCCGACGGTCATGTCCTGGAGCTGGCATTCGCCGCCCTGGTCGCAGATCGGGCAGTCCAGCGGGTGGTTGATGAGCAGAAACTCCATCACACCCTTCTGGGCCTTCACCGCCAGGTCGGAATGGGTAAACACCTTCATGCCGTTGGTGACCGGCGTCGCGCAGGCCGGCAGGGGCTTGGGAGCCTTTTCGACTTGCACCAAGCACATCCGGCAGTTGGCAGCGATCGAAAGTTTCTTGTGATAGCAGAAATGCGGGATATAGACGCCCACCTGCTGGGCGGCGTCCATGACCGTGCTGCCATCAGGCACTTGCGCCTTCTTGCCGTCGATTTCGATTTCTAGCATGTCGCTACCTTGTAGCCTGTCTCTTCGTTGATTCGCTTGGAAGGCTTCCGGTCAGGCCTGAACCTTGTGGAAGCCGCTGCCCGCCCACTGCACATCCTTGGGAACGAGACAGCTCTTGTGTTCGATGTGATACTCGAATTCGCTGCGGAAGTGCTTGAGGAAGCTCTGCACCGGCAGGGCAGCGGCATCGCCCAGGGCGCAGATGGTGCGCCCCATGATGTTGCCCAGCACGCCGCTCAGGAGATCGAGATCCTCGGGACGGCCTTGGCCGTTCTCGATGCGGTGCACCACCTTGTACATCCAGGCGGTGCCTTCCCGGCAGGGCGTGCACTGGCCACAGGACTCTTCGTGGTAGAAGAAGGAAAGGCGCTCCAGGGCCTTGACCATGCAGACCGTCTCGTCCATCACGATGACCGCGCCGGAGCCCAGCATGGAGCCCGCCTTGCTGATGGAGTCATAGTCCATCGTGCATTCCATCATGATGTCGGCGGGGATCACCGGGGCGGAGGAGCCGCCGGGGATGACCGCCTTCAGCTTGCGCCCGCCCCGCATGCCGCCGCACATTTCCAGCAGCTTGGAGAACGGGGTGCCGAGGGGAATTTCGTAGTTGCCCGGGCGATTGACGTGGCCGGAAACGGAGAACAGCTTGGTGCCGCCGTTGTTGGGCTTGCCCAGGTTGAGGAACTCCTCGCCGCCCATCTTCAGGATGAAGGGGATGGAAGCGAAGGTCTCGGTATTGTTGATGGTGGTCGGCTTGCCGTAAAGGCCGAAGGAGGCCGGGAACGGCGGCTTGAAGCGGGGCTGGCCCTTCTTGCCTTCGATAGACTCCAGCAGGGCGGTTTCCTCGCCGCAGATGTAGGCGCCATAGCCGTGGTGGGCGAAGAGTTCAAAATTGAACCCGGACCCCAGGATGTTCTGCCCGATGAAGCCGGCAGCCCGGGCTTCGTCCAGGGCGGCTTCGAAGCGCTTGTAGATTTCCCAGACTTCGCCGTGGATGTAATTGTAGCCCCGGGTGGCGCCCATGGCGTAGGCGGCGATGGCCATGCCTTCGATGACCGCATGGGGGTTGTAACGCAGGATGTCCCGGTCCTTGAAGGTGCCCGGTTCGCCCTCGTCGGAGTTGCAGACGACGTACTTGTCGCCCGGGAACGACCGGGGCATGAAGGACCACTTCAGCCCGGTGGGGAAGCCCGCACCGCCGCGGCCGCGCAGGACGGATTTCTTGACCTCGCCGATGACATCTTCCTGGGTCATCTTGCTGTCGAAGATCTTCCGCAGCATTTCATAGCCGCCGCGGGCGACGTAATCCTTCAATTGCCAGCTGTTGTCGCCGTCAAGGCCGGCCATCAGCACCGGGGTGATCGCGCCAAGCATTGCCATTATTTGCACTCCTCGAGCAGCTTGTCGATCTGCTCTGGCAGCATGTGGCTGCACATCTTGCGGTTATTCACCAGCATCACCGGCGCATCGCCGCAGGCACCCATGCACTCGCCCTCTTTGAGGGTGAATTTGCCGTCGGCGGTGGTTTCGCCGAAGCCGATGCCGAGCCTCTGCTTCACGTACTCGCCCGCGTGGTAGCCGCCGGACAAGGCGCACGGCAGGTTGGTGCACACCGTGATCTTGTACTTTCCGACCGGCTGCAGGTCGTACATGTTGTAGAAGCTGGCCACTTCGTAGGCCGCGATGGGCGGCATGCCGAGGTAGTTGGCCACGGCTTCGATAGCCTCGGCAGGCAGCCAGCCCTTCTCTTCCTGGGCATGAGCCAGACAGGCCATGACAGCCGATTGTTTCTGGTCGGCCGGGTACTTCCCGACCTCGCGCTCGAACTTCTGGAGGGTTTCAGCGGAAAACATCAGCGGTCAATCTCGCCAAAAACGATATCCTGGGAGCCGATGATCGTAACGACGTCGGCAATCATGTGGCCGCGGGACATTTCGTCCATGCCGGCCAGGTGGGCATAGCCCGGAGCGCGGATTTTCATCCGGTACGGCTTGTTGGCGCCGTCCGAAATGAAATAGATGCCGAATTCGCCCTTCGGGTGTTCGACGGCGGCATAGGCCTCTCCCGGCGGAACATGGATGCCCTCGGTGAAGAGCTTGAAGTGGTGAATCAGCTCTTCCATATTGGACTTCATGTTTTCCCGCGGCGGCGGCGCCACCTTGAAGTTATCGGTGATCACCGGCCCGGGGTTCTTCCTGAGCCAGTCGATGCACTGCTTGACGATACGGTTGGACTGGAGCATTTCCTCCATCCGCACCAGGTAGCGATCGTAAGAGTCGCCATTGACCCCGACCGGAACGTCGAAATCCACCTTGTCGTAGGCGGCATAGGGCTGCTTTTTCCGGAGATCCCAGGCAATGCCCGAGCCGCGCAGCATGGCACCGGTGAACCCCATCTGCATCGCCCGCTCCGGCGACACCACGCCGACGTTGACCAGGCGCTGCTTCCAGATCCGGTTGTCGGTCAGCAGCGTATGGTATTCGCTGTGGTATTTCGGGAAGCGCTCGGTGAAGTCTTCCAGGAAATCCAGGACCGATCCCTGACGATTTTCGTTCAACTCCTTGACCGCCTTGGCGTTCTTCCAGGGTGACGCTTCGTACTGGGGCATACGCTCCGGCAGGTCGCGATAGACGCCGCCCGGACGGTAGTAGGCCGCATGCATGCGGGCGCCGGAAACGGCCTCATAGACGTCCATGAGGTCTTCGCGCTCCCGGAACGTGTAGAGAGCCATGGTCATGGCGCCGACGTCGAGGGCGTGGCAGCCCACCCACAGCAGGTGATTCAGTATCCGGGTGACCTCGTCGAACATGGTCCGGATGTACTGGGCCCGCTCGGGCACCTCGATGCCCAGCAGCTTTTCGGTGGCCAGGCAGTAGGCATGCTCGTTGCACATCATGGACACGTAGTCCAGACGATCCATATAGGGCACGGACTGCACCCAGGTCCGGGTCTCGGCCAGCTTCTCCGTGGCACGGTGGAGCAAGCCGATGTGCGGATCGGCCCGTTGCACGACCTCGCCGTCCAACTCCAGCACCAGGCGCAGCACGCCGTGGGCGGCCGGGTGTTGCGGGCCGAAGTTCAGGGTGAAATTGCGGATATCAGCCATGGGCGGCATCCCCGTAAGTATCTTCGCGCACGATGCGCGGCGTGTTTTCGCGGGGCTCGATGGTCACCGGCTGGTAGATGACACGAGCCTGATCCGGGTCGTAACGCATTTCCACATAACCGGTAACAGGAAAATCCTTGCGGAACGGGTGGCCGACGAAGCCGTAATCGGTCAGGATACGGCGCAGGTCGCTATGGCCAAGGAAAGCGATACCGTAGAGGTCGAACGCTTCCCGCTCGAACCAGTTGGCGCTGGCCCAGACGCCGGTCACCGAATCCATAGAGGGGAATTCATCGTCCGCGGCGAACACTCGGACCCGCAGACGCCAGTTATTGGCAACCGAGAGCAGATGGGTGACAGCGGCAAAACGCCGGCCTTCCCAGGCGCCATCCCCATAGGTGGAGTAGTCAACACCGCAAAGGTCGATCAATTCTTCAAAGGCCAGCTCGGGCTCGTCCCGAAGGGTCTTCATCACGCCGAGATAGTCGGCGGCGGCAACCTCGACGGTCACCTCACCCAAAGCAAGCTTCAGTGACTGGATCTTGTCACCGAAGTGCTTCTGCAAATTTTGGCTAAGCGTTTCCAGCTTGGCGGACATAGTCAATCAGCCTCGGCAATTAACGGGCGATGGTATTGGTACGGCAAATCTTGTTCTGCAGTTGGATGATGCCGTAGATGAGAGCCTCGGCCGTCGGAGGACAGCCCGGGACGTAGATATCCACCGGAACGATGCGATCACAGCCCCGCACGACGGAATAGGAATAATGGTAGTAGCCACCACCGTTGGCGCAGGAGCCCATGGAAATCACCCACCGGGGTTCCGCCATCTGGTCATAGACCTTGCGCAGGGCAGGCGCCATCTTGTTGGTCAAGGTCCCGGCGACGATCATTACATCGGATTGCCGCGGGCTGGGGCGGAATACGATGCCGAACCGGTCCAGGTCATAACGGGAACAGCCGGCATGAATCATTTCGACCGCACAGCAGGCCAGACCGAAAGTCATCGGCCACAGCGACCCGGTGCGCATGTAGTTGATCAGCTTGTCAGCCGTGGTGGTGACAAAGCCTTCCTGGAGAACGCCTTCAATACCCATCGCTCAACCTCACTCCCATTCCAGGGCGCCCTTGGCCCAGGCATAGACGTAGCCGATGACCAGAATGGCAATGAAAACCAGCATCTCAACGAAACCGAACAACTTGATCGATTCGGTGGCGACGATATCCTTGAAAATTGTCGCCCAGGGGAACAGGAAGGCGATTTCAAGATCGAAGAGAATGAAGAGGATGGCGACCAGGTAATAGCGCACATCAAACTTCATGCGCGCGTCCTCGAAGGCCTCGAAGCCGCACTCATAAGGAGAAAGCTTCTCGGGATCGGGCCGATTAGGAGCCAGGAGATAGCCCATCGCGATGGGCAACACGCCGATTGCAACGCCCACCAGGACGAACATCAGGATTGGAAAGTAATTTTCCATGATCCGCCGCCAAATTCAGTATTTGTAATGAAACAGCAGGTGGAACTGCTGCCCCGGTTTATTGGTGCCGACGGCGAGACTCGAACTCGCACAGCTTGCGCCACTACCCCCTCAAGATAGCGTGTCTACCAATTTCACCACGTCGGCACTACTTATTTTCGGCCACAGCCAGCGAGGGACTACCCCGACTGCAACCGCCTTGCGTTACCTTATTTGGGTATATCTTTAGTTTTAGATCCCGCGTCAGCCGGCTGGCCGGCTGGCTCGCTGCCAGTGGGAGACGGCACCGGGACAGCCTGCGATTTTACCTCTTCCTGCATCACACTACCAGCTGTTTTGGGCTTTCCGGCGGCCACGTAGGCGAGCGTCAGGCTGGTGGCAAAGAAAACAGCCGCCAGGACAGCCGTGGTTCGGCTGAGGAAATTGGCGGAGCCGGAGGCGCCAAACAGACTGCCGGAAGCGCCACTACCAAAGGCCGCCCCCATATCCGCACCCTTGCCATGCTGCATCAACACCAAACCGATAATACTCACCGCAGCCAGGATATGCACCGTCAAAACAACAGAAAACAACCAGTTCATCTATTTGCCCATCAATTTGCCGCGCGGCAAATCGCCAGAAAATCATCCGCCACAAGAGAAGCGCCGCCGATCAGGCCGCCATCAATATCTGCCCGAGCAAACAAATCAGCTGCATTCTGCGGCTTGACGCTCCCACCATAAAGAATCTGCAAACCGGCCGCCACCGCCGGATCCAGGGCCGCCACCTGAGCACGGATCGCAGCATGAACATCCTGCGCCTGCTCAGGCGTCGCCGTCTTCCCGGTACCGATTGCCCAGACCGGCTCATAGGCCACCACCGCCTTGGCCAAAGCGGCCACACCGGCTTGACCGATCACCGCAGCCAGCTGACGGGACACCACCAATTCGGTCTGCCCCGCCTCGCGCTCAGCCAGGGTTTCGCCGACACACAGGATAGGCACCAAGCCGACCGCCTGAGCCGCCAGGAACTTGGCCGCCACGACCGCATCGCTCTCCCCATACAGGGCGCGACGCTCGGAGTGCCCGACGAGGACATAACGGCAACCGAAGTCATTGAGCATGGCAGCCGCAACCTCACCGGTATAGGCACCCTGTGCGTGCTCACTGAGGTTTTGCGCCCCCCAGGCCACCACCGAGCCAGTCAGGGTCGACTGAGCCTGCCCCAGATAGGGAAACGGCACGCAGACCGCGACATCACACGAAAGACCCGATGCACCTGCCTTCACCGCATCCAGCAACTTGCCGTTGCTGCCCAGGTTGCCGTGCATTTTCCAGTTACCGGCGACAAGCTTTTTACGCATATTATTAACTGGTCCAGTCCGTGAAAAACCTGTTGAGTATACCGACATCGACATACAGGGGTCAAGAAACCCCCCTTATTGGACGGCTTTACGCACGGCCTCCGCGAGTTTTTCAGCCAAGGTACCGACCTCGGCGCCATCTTCGCCTTCCACCATCACCCGCAGCAAGGGTTCGGTACCCGAGGCCCGCAGCAAAATCCTGCCCCGCCCCGCCAATTCGGTTTCCACGGCCTTCCTGGCTGCCTGGATGTCAGGGTGCTCCTGCCAGGGAAAACCTTTGGTGATCGTGACGTTGATGAGCTTTTGCGGATAGAGCTTCAGGGAGTTCAGCAAGCCCTTGAGGTCGCCACCGCTTTCCCGCAACGCCGCCAGGACCTGCAATGCGGCAATGATGCCATCGCCGGTCGTGTGCCGGTCAAGGGCCAGAATATGGCCGGAATTCTCGCCACCGAAGAGCCAGCGGTTCTCAAACAGCTTCTCGACGACGTAACGGTCGCCGACAGCAGCCCGGGCGAAGGGGATGTCGAGCTTGGCAAGGGCGTGTTCGAGGGCCAGATTGGACATCAGCGTGCCCACCACCCCCGCCACCTTGCCGTGCCGCGCCCGGCCGCGGACTATGGCATAGAGCAGCTGGTCGCCGTCGTAGAGATTACCCTCTCCATCCACCATCTGAACCCGGTCACCGTCGCCATCCAGGGCGATACCCAGGTCGGCGGAGTGCGCCAGCACGGCGTCACACAACGCGCCGGGGGCAGTCGCTCCAACACCGTCGTTGATATTGAGGCCATTCGGCTGCGCGCCAATGGCCACCACCTCGGCACCCAGCTCATGGAAGACGTCCGGCGCCACATGGTAGGCGGCGCCATGGGCGCAATCGACGACGATTTTCAGTCCCCGCAGATCCAGGTCATTGGGGAAAGTGCTCTTGCAGAACTCGATGTAGCGGCCCCGGGCATCATCAATGCGCCGGGCCCGACCCAGATCGGCGGAGGGGACGCATTCGATTGGATGATCGACTCCCGCCTCGATGGCGCGCTCGACGCCATCCGGCAGCTTCGTGCCCTGGGCGGAGAAGAATTTGATGCCGTTGTCGAAATAGGGATTATGGGATGCCGAAATCACGATGCCGGCCTGCAGGCGCAAGGCCCGGGTCAGATAAGCAACCGCCGGTGTCGGCAGAGGACCAACCAGGCAGACATCGACGCCTGCCGCCGAAAATCCGGCCTCCAGGGCGGCCTCCAGCATGTAGCCGGACAGCCGGGTATCCTTGCCGATCAACACGGCGGGGCGCTCACTGGTCGGCAAGCCGTCCTGGGCCACCAGCACCTTGCCCGCCGCGTAGCCCAGCCGCATGACGAAATCGGGCGTAATGGGCATTTGCCCGACCCGGCCGCGGACCCCGTCGGTTCCAAAGTATTTTCTAGACATTGTTATCTTCCTTTTTCAACAGCCGACCATAGAGCCAAAGCATCTTTAGTCTCGGCGACATCGTGCACCCGCAGGATTGCCGCCCCACGCTGGGCCGCCAGGACTGCAGCCACCGCACTGGCGACCCGCCGCTCCTCGACAGCCCGTCCCGTAATGGCGCCCAGCATTGTCTTGCGCGACACCCCGACCAGGACCGGATAGCCGCCCATCGCCAGCGCCGGCAGCCCCCTGAAAAGCGCCAGGTTGTGCTCCAAGGCTTTGCCAAAGCCAAATCCCGGATCCACCACGATGCGTTCCGCGGCAATCCCGGCGGTCCTGCAAGCAGCGGCCCGTTCGGCCAGATAAGCGCCGACCTCGGCCACCACCTCTCCATAGACCGGATGCTGCTGCATGGTTCGCGGCTCACCCAGCATATGCATCAGACAGAGGCCGCAATTACTGTCCGCAACGGCCACCAGGGCCCCGGGATCCCCCAAGGCGGTAATATCGTTGATCATATCGGCACCGGCCGCCAGGGCCGCCGCCATGACTCGGGGCTTATAGGTATCGATGGATATCGGAACACCCCAGTCCACGATGCGCTCCAGCACCGGCAGAAGCCGATCCAACTCTTCCTGCAAGGGTGTTGGGATCGCCCCCGGCCGCGATGACTCGGCCCCCAGATCAAGGATATCGGCCCCTGCCTCGATCTGCTTGCGGGCATGGGCTACGGCACGCTCCACATCGTTGAGCAGGCCGTCGCCGGAAAAGGAATCCGGGGTGAGATTGACGATGCCCATCACCAGCGGGCGATCGAGTTTTAGCTTGTATTTTCCGCAGTGGAGCTCAGTCATGGTGCATAAACGAAAGGCCGGGAGACAGACTCCCGGCCTTCACTGTATCGTCGATTAAAGGATTACGCAGTGGCCGGCGCGTTCGGCTCAGCCCCCGGGGAACCGCTGGATGCCGGCGGACGCGGCAGATTCTGGCTCGGCTTGGGCGGACGGGGCGCCTTGCCGGCCATGATATCGTCGATCTGTTCCGAGTCGATGGTTTCCCACTCCAGGAGAGCCTTGGTCATGGCTTCCACCTTGTCCCGATTTTCCTCCAGGAGACGCCTGGCCAGTCCATACTGCTCGCCGATGATGCGGCGGATTTCCTCGTCCACCTGCTGCATGGTGGCTTCCGAGACGCTCTTGTGGGTCGTAACCGAACGGCCCAGGAAGACTTCGCCTTCGTTTTCCCCATAAACCATGGGACCCAGCACATCGGACATGCCGTAGCGGGTAACCATGTCCCGCGCCATGGCAGTGGCCCGCTCGAAGTCGTTGGATGCGCCGGTGGTCATCTGGTGCATGAACAGCTCTTCCGCCACGCGGCCGCCGAACAGGACGGCGACGCGGTTCATCAGATACTCCCGGTCGTAGGCATAGCGATCCTGCTCAGGCAACTGCATGGTCACCCCCAGGGCCCGCCCGCGGGGGATGATGGTCACCTTGTGCACGGGGTCCGACTTGGGTAGGAGCTTGGCGACCACGGCATGGCCGGATTCATGGTAGGCCGTATTGCGCTTTTCCTCTTCGCTCATGACCATGCTGCGGCGCTCCGCACCCATCATGATCTTGTCCTTGGCCTTCTCGAAATCCTCCATGTCCACCAGGCGCTTGTTGCCGCGAGCGGCGAAAAGGGCAGCCTCGTTCACCAGGTTGGCCAGATCAGCGCCGGAGAAACCCGGGGTGCCGCGGGCAATGACGTCAGCGCGGACGTCGCCGGCGATGGGCACCTTGCGCATATGGACCTTGAGAATCTCCTCGCGACCGCGGATATCCGGCAGCGGCACCACCACCTGCCGGTCGAACCGGCCGGGACGCAGCAGGGCCGGATCGAGGATGTCCGGACGGTTGGTGGCAGCAATGACGATGATGCCGGTGTGGCCCTCGAAACCATCCATTTCCACCAGCAACTGGTTCAAGGTCTGCTCGCGCTCATCGTTACCGCCACCGAGGCCAGCGCCGCGATGGCGTCCGACGGCGTCGATTTCATCGATGAAGATGATGCAAGGGGCGTGCTTCTTGGCGTTCTCGAACATGTCGCGGACCCGGGCTGCGCCCACGCCGACGAACATTTCGACAAAATCGGAACCCGAAATGGAGAAGAACGGCACCTTGGCCTCGCCGGCAATGGCCTTGGCCAGCAGGGTCTTGCCGGTGCCGGGGTTGCCGACCATCAGGACGCCCTTGGGAATGCGGCCGCCCAGCTTCTGGAACTTGGAGGGGTCCCGCAGGAAGTCCACCAGTTCCTGCACCTCCTCCTTGGCCTCGTCACAACCGGCCACATCGGCGAAGGTGATGGTGTTCTGGGCCTCGTCCATCATGCGGGCCCGGGACTTGCCGAAGGAAAACGCACCGCCGCGCCCGCCGCCCTGCATCTGGCGCATGAAGAAGACCCAGACGCCGATCAGGAGCAGCATGGGGAACCAGCTGACAAAAATGTTCATCAGCATGGACGGCTCTTCCTCCGGCCGGGCCTCGATCTTGACGCCGTTCTTGAGAAGATCGGAGACGAGCCAGAGGTCAGGGGGAGCGTAGGAGGTGATCTTCTTGCCGTCGGTCGTCGTGGCCTTGAGCGTACGCCCTTCCATGACGACCTTGTTGATGTGGCCCTGTTTCACCTCCTCGATGAACTGGGAATACTCCATCGAGCCCTGCGCCACCTGGCGGGTATTGAACTGATTGAACACAGTCATCAGCACGAGACCGATGATCAGCCAGATGGCGAGGTTTTTGAACATATTGTTCAAGCTTGCTCTCCTTCTCCAACGTCGAGCCGTAAAGATGTCATTTTAAACAACAAAGCACTCACCGCAACGTGCGACCCAGCAAATAAAGCTCGGCGCTGCGATCCCTTGAAGCCTGCGGCTTCCGCACCATGACCGTCTTGAAGGTATCTCGCATGGCGCGGACAAAATTCTCGTAGTCGCTCCCTTGAAACACTTTGACCAGGAAGCCCCCGTCCGGTTTCAAATGCATACGGGCAAAATCCAGCCCCAATTCGGCAAGATGCATGACGCGGGCCTGATCGACCAGTGATACACCCGACATATTCGGCGCCATGTCGGATAAAACAAGACCCACTTTGCGACCACAAAGACGCCCTTCGAGTTCCCTCAAAACCGCATCTTCCCGAAAATCACCCTGGATGAACTCCACGCCGTGGATGGGCTGCATCTCCAGGAGGTCGAGACCGATCACCTTGCCCGTCTCCCCTACCCGCTTGGCTGCCACCTGGGACCAGCCGCCGGGAGTCGCGCCCAGATCCACCACCACCTCCCCCGGCTTGAGCAAATGGTCCTTGTCGTCGATTTCCATCAACTTGAAGGCGGCACGGGAGCGCCAGCCTTCCTTCTTTGCAAGCTGCACGTAAGGGTCGTTAACGTGCTCCCGCATCCACGCCTTGCTGGTCCTGGTTCTAGCCATTCGGTAAAATGCCGTTTTTGAAAGGTTATCCGATGCTGCAATTATCTTCTGACGAGCGCCGCAGCCTGCGCGCCCGCGCCCACGGCCTCAACCCCGTCGTCTCCATCGCCCAGAACGGACTATCCGCAGCCGTCCTGAAGGAGATCGACACCAGCCTGAAGGCCCACGAACTGATCAAGATTCGTGTCTACAACGATGACCGGGACGAGCGCGAAGCCTTCCTGGCGGCCATCTGCCAGGAACTCGAGGCCGCTCCCGTGCAGCACATCGGCAAGCTTCTGGTGGTCTGGCGCCCGGCCCCGGACGAGGGCACCGACGCGACCGCCAAACCTGCCGCCAAGCCCCGCCGCAGCGCCCCGCGGCGCACCAAGCGCAGCTTTCAGAACTGACTATCTCAAGATCCGGTTGGCAGATATCACCAGCCAAAGGCCTAGGATACTCTGCACCAGGTAGAGAATGCTGGAAATCCCGTGCCACGCGGCGAAGCGATCCCGCAGCACGGTTTCCATCACCTCCCGCGGCCACGCTTCGGCCTTGAGCTGAGCCATAAGGGGCTGGATACCGAACTGGCTGGCGGCCACCAGGGCCAGCATCACCAAGGTCAGCCATAAGGCTGACCGCCGAAAGGCCCCGGCACCCAAGCGCTGCAGCAAGAACAGGAACAGATAGGCACCGCAGGCAAGGCCGATCCAGCCCATCAGCGTAAACAGCTTGCCAGCCACCAGGCCCGCCAACTGGCGATCCCCGAGGCCGGCGAACAGGGTCGGCGCCACCACGTAGCCGACGACCCACATGCCGCCGACCCAGAGGGTCAGCGCAACAAAATACAGCGCCTCCGTGAAGCTACGCACAGCGCAGCCTACTCATACCTCACGTCGAGAACCTCATATTCCCTCACCCCACCCGGCGCCTGTACCTGGGCGATATCGCCCGCGTACTTTCCGATCAGGGCACGAGCCATGGGCGCGCCCACGGACAGCTTGCCCGCCTTGATGTCGGCTTCGTCCTCGCCGACGATCTGATAGGTGAACTGGTCTCCGGAGTCCTGATCCTCCAGATCGACCGTGGCGCCGAAGACGCAGCGCCCGTCGGCATCGAGCAGCTTGGGATCGATGATCTGGGCATTGGAAAGCTTGCCCTCGACCTCCTGGATACGGCCCTCGATGAACCCTTGGCGTTCCTTGGCGGCATCGTATTCGGCATTCTCGGACAGATCGCCATGGGAGCGCGCTTCAGCGATGGCGGCAATGACATTGGGGCGATCCACGGTCTTCAGGCGATGCAACTCGGCCCTCAGCTTCTCAGCGCCGGCGACGGTCAGCGGTATCTTGCTCATTCTTCTCTTCTAGCAAAGCAAAACCGCCGGCGCCCCAAGGGGGCACCCCGGCGGTTCGGGTTATTTTCAGTGCAGCTGGGCGTGGAGGGCCTGGATAGGATACACCACCAGATCACCCCGGTTGCGGATGCCTTCGGCCGCCGCCTCGGCGCCCCAGATGGTCGTGTACATCGTGACCCGCTGGGCCAGGCCGGAAGTCCGGATGGAGCGCGAGTCGTTGATGGCCTGGCGCTTCTCCTCCACCGTATTGATGATCAAGGCGATTTCGTTGTTCTTGATCATGTCCACGATGTGGGGCCGCCCTTCCGTCACCTTGTTCACCGATTGCACCGGCAGACCGGCCGCCTCAAGGGCGTGGGCGGTGCCGCGGGTGGCCACCAGGTGGAAGCCCGCTTCGTGCAGATGGCGAGCCACTTCCACCGCCTTGGCCTTGTCGCTGTCCTTGATGGACAGGAAAGCCTTGCCGGCATGGGGCAGGCGCACCCCGGCGGCGAGCTGGGACTTGACGAAGGCCTCGGCAAAAGTGGTGCCGACGCCCATGACTTCGCCAGTGGACTTCATTTCCGGGCCGAGGATGGTATCGACGCCCGGGAACTTGACGAAGGGGAAGACAGCTTCCTTGACGGAGAAGTAGGAGGGGATGATCTCCTGGGCCACCCCTTGCGCCTTGAGGCTCTGGCCGGCCATGCAGCGGGCGGCGACCTTGGCGAGCTGCAGCCCGGTGGCCTTGGAAACGAAGGGCACGGTCCGGGATGCCCGGGGATTCACTTCCAGCACGTAGACCGTCCCATCCTTGATGGCGAATTGGACGTTCATGAGGCCGCAGACGTTCAGCGCCTTGGCCATCAGCTTGGTCTGGCGCCGCAGCTCGTCCTGGACGGACTGGGACAGGGAATAGGGCGGCAGGGAGCAGGCCGAGTCGCCGGAATGGACGCCAGCCTGTTCGATGTGCTCCATGACCCCGCCGATGATGACCTCCTCCCCATCGGAGAGGGCATCCACGTCGCATTCGACGGCATCGTTCAGGAAGCGGTCGAGGAGCACCGGCGAATCGTTGGAAACCTTGACGGCTTCCCGCATGTAGCGCTCGAGGTCCTTCTGCTCATGGACGATTTCCATGGCCCGGCCGCCCAGCACGTAGGACGGACGCACCACCAGGGGGTAGCCGATCTCGGCGGCGAGGCGCAGGGCCTCCTCCTCGGTGCGGGCGGTGCGGTTGGGCGGCTGCTTGAGACCCAGGTCGTGCAGCAGCTTCTGGAAGCGCTCCCGGTCCTCGGCGACGTCGATGGATTCCGGCGTCGTGCCAATGATGGGCACGCCGTTGGCCTCTAGGGCCAGGGCGAGCTTCAGGGGGGTCTGGCCGCCGTACTGGACAATGACGCCCACCGGCTTCTCGACATGAACGATTTCCAGCACGTCCTCGAGGGTCAGGGGTTCGAAATAGAGACGGTCGGAAGTGTCGTAATCGGTGGAGACGGTTTCCGGGTTGCAGTTGACCATGATGGTCTCGTAACCGTCTTCCCGCATGGCCATGGCGGCGTGGACGCAGCAGTAGTCGAATTCGATGCCTTGGCCGATTCGGTTCGGCCCGCCCCCCAGGACCATGATCTTCTTCTTGTCGGTGGGGTTGGCCTCGCACTCCTCCTCGTAGGTGGAGTACATATAGGCGGTATCGGTGGCGAATTCGGCGGCGCAGGTATCCACGCGCTTGTACACCGGCCGGACCCCGAATCCGTGGCGGCGCTCCCGCACCGCCGACTCGGCGGTCTTGGTCAGGTAGGCCAGGCGGCGGTCGGAGAAGCCCTTGCGCTTGAGATAACGCAGCTCATCGGCGGTCAGGCTGTCCAGGGAGCGCTGCTCGATGGCCAACTCGAGATCGACGATCTCCTTGATCTGCACCAGGAACCAGGGGTCGATCTTGGTCAGTTCGAAGACCTTTTCCACCGACATGCCGACGCCGAAGGCATCGGCCACGTACCAGAGGCGATCCGGCGAGGGCCGGGCCAGTTGCTCGTCGATGGCTTCCGGATCCACGGACTTCAGGTTGAAGCCGTCCACCCCCACTTCCAGGCCGCGCAGGGCCTTCTGCAGGGACTCCTGGAAGGTGCGGCCGATGGCCATCACCTCGCCCACCGACTTCATCTGGGTGGTCAGGGTGGAATCGGCCTGGGGGAATTTCTCGAAGGCAAACCGGGGCACCTTGGTGACCACGTAGTCGATGGAGGGCTCAAAGGAAGCCGGGGTCTTGCCGCCGGTAATCTCGTTGGCCAGTTCGTCGAGGGTATAGCCGACGGCCAGCTTGGCCGCCACCTTGGCGATGGGGAAGCCGGTCGCCTTGGAAGCCAGGGCCGAAGAGCGGGACACCCGCGGGTTCATCTCGATGACGACCATCCGGCCGTCCTTCGGACTGATCGAGAACTGGACGTTGGAGCCGCCGGTGTCGACGCCGATCTCGCGCAGCACCGCGATGGAGGCGTTGCGCATGATCTGGTATTCCTTGTCCGTCAGGGTCTGGGCCGGCGCCACGGTGATGGAGTCGCCGGTGTGAACCCCCATAGGATCCAGGTTCTCGATGGAGCAGATGATGATGCAGTTGTCCGCCTTGTCGCGGACGACTTCCATCTCGTATTCCTTCCACCCCAGGAGGCTCTCCTCGATCAGGAGCTCATGGGTGGGGGAGGCCTCGAGGCCGCGCTTGCAGATGGTCTCGAATTCCTCCATGTTGTAGGCGATGCCGCCGCCGGTACCGCCCAGGGTGAAGGAGGGGCGGATGATGGTGGGGAAGCCGATCATGGCCTGGACCTGGTAGGCCTCTTCCATGCTGTGGGCCACGGCGGACTTGGCGGAACCGAGGCCGATCTTGGTCATGGCCGACTTGAATTTCTCCCGGTCCTCGGCCTTGTCGATGGCTTCCTGGGAGGCGCCGATCAGCTCAACCCCGAACTTGTCCAGGATGCCTTCCCGGGCCAGGTCGAGGGCGCAGTTAAGCGCCGTCTGGCCGCCCATGGTGGGCAGCAGGGCGTCGGGGCGCTCCTTCTCGATGATCTTGGCGACCACCTGCCAGGTGATGGGCTCGATGTAGGTCACATCGGCCGTCTCCGGATCGGTCATGATGGTGGCCGGGTTGGAATTCACCAGGACGACCTTGTAGCCCTCTTCCCGCAGGGCCTTGCAGGCCTGGGCTCCGGAGTAGTCGAATTCGCAGGCCTGGCCGATGACGATGGGGCCGGCGCCGATGATGAGAATGCTTTTGATGTCTGTACGCTTGGGCATGCTTTTGCCTATAACTCTTGCGTCTGAATCGGGCGGCCCTTAGCGGGCCGGCTGCAGCGCAGCCACGCCGCGCGTCATGGTGTCGATGAAACGATCGAACAGGTAGGCCACGTCGTGGGGGCCCGGGCTCGCTTCCGGATGGCCCTGGAAGGAGAAGGCCGGCACGTCGGTGCGGGCGATGCCCTGCAGGGAGCCATCGAAGAGAGAAACATGGGTCGCCCGCAGGTTGTCCGGCAGGGTCTCGGGATCCACGGCAAAACCATGGTTCTGGCTGGTGATCAGCACCTGGCCGGTGTCGACGTCCTTGACCGGGTGGTTGGCGCCGTGGTGACCGAATTTCATCTTGACGGTCTTGGCGCCGGAAGCCAGCCCCAGCAGTTGATGGCCGAGGCAGATACCGAAAACCGGCACGCCGCGACCGAGAAACTCACGGATGGCATCGATGGCGTAATCGCAGGGCTCCGGGTCGCCGGGACCGTTGGACAGGAAGATGCCGTCCGGATTCATGGCCAGCACTTCGGCAGCCGGCGTCTGGGCCGGCACCACCGTCAACTGGCAGCCCCGGGCCGCCAGCATGCGCAGGATGTTCTTCTTGACGCCAAAATCGTAGGCAACGACCTTGAAGCGGGGCTCGGCACCCGGCTCATAGCCATTCAGGGTCCATTCCCCCTCGCTCCAGGCATAGGGCTCCTTGGCGCTCACCACCTTGGCCAGGTCCATGCCGGACAAACCTGGGAAGGCCCGGGCCATGGCCAGGGCCTTGGATTCATCCACCTCGCCGGCCAGGATGCAGCCGGCCTGGGCGCCCTTCTCCCGCAGAATGCGGGTCAGCTTGCGGGTATCGATGCCGGCAATGGCGACGATGCCGTGCTTCTTCAAGTAATCCGGCAGCGTATCCTGCAGGCGCCAGTTGGACGCCCTGGCCGGCAGGTCGCGGATCACCAGGCCGGCGGCATAATTGGCAACCGACTCGAAGTCCTCGGCATTACAGCCGGTGTTGCCGATATGAGGATAGGTGAGCGTCACGATCTGCCGGCAATAGGACGGATCGGTCAATATCTCTTGGTAACCCGACATGGCGGTGTTGAAAACCACCTCGCCGCTGGTCACCCCGTGTGCCCCGATGGCTTGGCCCTTGAAAACGGTTCCATCGGCGAGGGCAAGTATGGCGGGTGAAAATGCGGGCAGCAACGACACGAGCGGCTCTCCTGAACAGGGTCTTACAGATGCGCCAAGCGGGGAGGCATAAAGCTCCCCGCTCGCACGATTCAAACTTTCAAATTATACCTGAAACAGGGTATATCGGACAATTCAAACGGCCGTTTGATGCCCGATAATCCCCTTGGAATCAAGTTCAGAGGCTCCTTAACGCAGCCCCAGTACGTCCTGCATATCGAACAGGCCGTTCTTCCTGCTAGCCAGGAAACGGGCCGCCCGCAGGCTGCCGAGGGCGTAGGGCATGCGGCTGCCAGCCTTGTGGCTGATTTCTACCCGCTCGCCGATGCCGCAGAACATGGCCGTATGGTCGCCGACGATATCGCCGCCGCGCACCGTGGCAAAGCCGATGGTGGACGGGTCGCGCTCGCCGGTCACCCCCTCGCGGCCATAAACCGCGCAGTCCTTGAGGTCGCGCCCGAGGGCCGCGGCCACCACCTCGCCCATGCGCAAGGCAGTGCCGGAAGGCGCATCAACCTTCATGCGATGATGGGCCTCGACGATCTCGATGTCGTATCCCTGATCGAGAATCCGGGCCGCCGTATCCAGCAGCTTGAAGACCAGGTTGACGCCTACCGCCATGTTGGGCGCGAAGACGATGGGAATGTCCTTGGCGGCCTGGGCAATCAGTTCCTTGCCGTCGGCCTCGAAGCCGGTGGTGCCGATGACCATCGCCACCCCCTTCTGCCGGCACTGCGCCAGATGGGCCAAGGTGCCCTGGGGCCGGGTGAAATCGATGAGGCAATCGCAGTGGGCCAGACCGGCCGCGAGATCGTCGGTTATCACGACCTCGCTGGGGAGCCCCACGAGTTCGCCGGCGGTCTTGCCGATGGCCGGACTGCCGGGCACATCGAAAGCCGCGGCCAGGACGGCTTCGCCGTCCTTCAGGGTGGCTTCCATCAACATGCGGCCCATGCGGCCACCCGCACCCACGATGCCGATGCGCACCGGGTTCTGTAATCGATTCATTTCAAAGTCCTATCTTGTCGAGCACGCTGCCGAGAAAGCCCTTTTCATCGAGGGGCGGCAACGGTTTGTCTTCGGCATCCGCCGGCAGGCTGCCCAGGTCGACGACCTGGGTTTTAGCCTGGGGCCCGGTGAGATCGCTGATCTGCCCCGGATTCACGTTCCCCGCCACCCGCTCCAATCGCCCCTCCTGGTCGAAAAAGACCGAGAGCCGGCGGGTTTCCACGGCATTGGTTCTGCCGTTCTGAAAACGATAGACGTAATCCCAGCGCTGGGCGTGGAAAGCGTCGGCCAGCATGGGCGTTCCAAGGATGAAGCGCACCTGGTCCCGGGTCTGGCCCGGTTTGAGCTGGGCCACCATCTCCTGGGAGAGGACATTGCCCTGCTGGACATCGATACGGTACTCCGTGACGATGTGCGGCACGTAGGAACAGGCGGACAGCCAGACGCACGCAGAAGCGGCCAAAAGGATTCTTTGAGGAGACATGCGGGAATACCAGGAATGTCGCAATCGGGTTCGGAGCTTTATATCATAACCGAAATCGCCCCAGCCCCCGCCGCTGCCGCCGCACCTTCGGGAATTCAACCCGTACCGAGCAGCTCCCGGGCGTGCTGGCGGGTGAGCTCGGTAATCTCGACGCCGCCCAGCATGCGGGCGATTTCGCCGACCCGGCCCTCGCCATCGAGGGGCTCGATATGGCTCAGGATGGCTTCCCCCGCTGTCGACTTGCTCACCAGCCACTGCCAGTCAGCCCGGGCCGCCACCTGGGGGAGATGGGTGACGCACAACACCTGGCGCTCCTGCCCCAGCTCCCGGAGCAGGCGGCCGACGATTTCCGCCACGCCGCCGCCGATACCGACGTCCACCTCGTCGAAAATGAGGGTGGGGACGCTGGCGGAACGGGAAGTGACCACCTGGATGGCCAGGCTGATCCGGGACAACTCTCCCCCGGACACCACCTTGGCCAAAGGCTTCGCCTCATTGCCCGCAAGCCCGGCCACGCGGAATTCCACCTGCTCCAGGCCGTAGGCGGCGCCGGCCTCCAGCGGCACCAGCGCCACCTCGAAGCGGCCTGTGGCCAGCGCCAGCTGACGCATCAATTGGGTCACCTGCTCCGCCAGCTTGCCGCTCGCCTGCCGCCGGCCCGCCGACAATGCCCGGGCTTTCGCCATGAAATCATCCCCGGCCGCCCGGGCCGCCGCTTCCAGGGCCTCCAGATCGGCGCTTTCGTCGAGCTCCGCCAGCCGTGCCTGCCAACCGGCCAGCAGGGCAGGCAACTCCTCCGGCCGGGAGCGGTACTTGCGGGCGCAGGCATGGATGGCGTCGAGGCGGCCCTCGACCTCGGCAAGGCGGGCCGGATCCAGGTCCACCCGATCCGAGTAGCGGCGCAGGCTGGAAACCGCCTCCGACAGTTCCGCCTGCACCGATGTCAGCAGCCCCACCACTTCCTCCAGGGCCGGATCGAAAGCCACCAGGGAGTCGAGACGGGCCGCCACGGCGTCCACTTGGCCGGCACAGGCCTCGTCGCCATCGGCCAGGGTCGCCAGGGCGAACTGGGCGCCCTCGACAAGGCCGGCGGCGTGGGCCAGGCGGCGATGCTCGCCCTCGAGTTCCTGAGATTCGGCCGCCGAAAAGGCCAGGCTTTCCACATCCCGGACCTGCCATTCCAGTTGCTCCCGTTCCCGGGCGAGGGCTTCGCCGCCGGCGCTGGCAACGGCAAAAGCCTGCTCCGCCTCCCGCCAGCGGCGGAAAGCGCCAGCCACGCCCCGGGCCAGCTCCGCGAGTCCGGCATGGCCGTCCAGCAAGGCGCGCTGGGCATCGGGGCGCAGCAGGGACTGATGGGCGTGCTGGCCGTGGATATCCACCAGATTTTCTGCCACTTCCCGCAACTGCTGCACGGTGGCCGCCGAGCCATTGATGTAGGCCCGGGAGCGCCCGCCGGAATCGATCACCCGGCGCAGCAGCAGTTCGTCGTCGGCGGCCAGGTCGGCGGCTTCCAGCCAGTCCCGGATGGCCGGCCGGTCGACGATATCGAATGTCGCCGCCACCTCGGCCTTGTCGCAGCCGGCCCGCACCACGCCGGCATCGGCCCGGTCCCCCAGGGCCAGGGCAAGGGCATCCACCAGGATGGATTTGCCGGCCCCCGTTTCCCCGGTCAACGCGCCGAAGCCGGCATCGAACTCCAGTTCAAGCCGGTCGACAATGACGAAATCGCGAATGGTCAGGTGGCGTAGCATCGGTTCCTATGGATGTCCCTTGGGCCGCTCGCTCCATTGCAGCTTCTGGCGCAGCATGGCGAAGTAGCTGTAGCCCGGCGGATGCAGGAAGCAGCTGGAATAATCGGAGCGCTTGAGGCGCACGCAGTCGTGCAACTGCAGGTCCTGGGTCACCTGGCCGTCGAAGTGCACCCGGGAGTCGTCGGCGTGGGTGATGCGCAGCTCGATGTCCGCATGGTCATTGACCAGGATGGGCCGGTTGGTCAGGGCGTGGGGGCAAAGGGGCACAAGGGCGATGCCGGTCAGGGTCGGGTGCAGGATGGGGCCGCCCGCCGACAGGGAATAGGCCGTGGAGCCGGTGGGCGTCGACACGATCAGGCCGTCCGCCCGCAGGTTGTAGATGAATTCGCCGTCGATGAAGAGCTCGAATTCGATCATGCGGCCAATGGCGCCCTTGTCCAGGACAACATCGTTGAGGGCCATGTTGGAGGCGATTTCCCGCCCGTCTCGGATAACTTCGGCATCGAGAAGCATGCGGGTCTCGGCGCTGAAGCGGCCATCCAGGAGATCATCCATGCAGGAGAGCATGTCGCTCCGGGCAATATCGGTCATGAAGCCCAGTCGCCCCTGGTTCACCCCCACCAGCGGCACCCCATAGCGGGCCAGGCGGCGGGCGGCGTTGAGCATGGTGCCATCGCCACCGAGGACGATGGCGAGATCGGCATGGGCGCCGATGTCGTTGAAGCCGCACACGATCCAACGGGACAAGTCGAGATGGCGGCCGATATGCTCGGCCGTCTCGCGCTCGATGAATACTGCCACGCCCCGCTGATGCAGATAATCGGCCAGGCGATAGAGGGATTCGGCGATTTCCAGGCTGTGATATTTGCCGATCAGGGCGATCGTGCGCGGAGAACGGGGAGAACCGAAAGCTGAGTCCATGGGCCGAATTTAAGCATAAAACGCCGTCGGAATGGATTGCGCGTCCGGCTCTACCGATCGGCGGATTTATTTGTACAATGACTCGCCATGCTTGACGAACGATCCCGAACCCTCCTCAAAGTCCTGGTCGAACACTACATCGCCAGCGGCCAGCCGGTCGGTTCCCGCGCCCTCTCCCGCTACTCCGGCCTCGATCTGTCGCCTGCCACCATCCGCAACGTGATGGCCGACCTCGAGGATGCTGGCTTCGTCGCCAGCCCCCACACTTCCGCCGGCCGGGTGCCGACGGCCCGGGGCTACCGCCTGTTCGTGGACAGCCTGCTCACCGTCCAGCCCCTGGAGGCGCTCCAGCTCGGCAGGATCGAGGACGCCCTCCATGCCAACCGGCCCCAGCAGCTCATCGCCAACGCATCCCAGTTGCTCTCCAGCCTGACCCATTTTGCCGGCATCGTCGTGGCACCGCGCCGGACTGCGCCGAAAATCCGCCAGATCGAGTTCCTCAATCTGTCCGAAAAGCGCATTCTGCTCATCATCGTCACCGCCGAAGGGGACGTGCAGAACCGCATCCTGCTGACGGAAAAGCCCTACAGCCCGGCGGAGCTGGTAAGCGCGGCCAACTACCTGAACCAGAATTTCGCCGGCCTGGATTTCGAGCAGATCCGCTCCCGCCTGCACGCCGAACTGAAACAGCTGCGCAACGACATCAGCCCCCTCATGCAGGCCGCCCTGGAGGCAGGCAACGAAGCCCTGTCCGACGACTCGGGCCACTACGTCATCTCCGGCGAGAAGAACCTGCTGGACGTGGAGGAGCTGTCTTCCAACATGCAGCGGCTGCGCCAGTTGTTCGATCTCTTCGAGCAGAAGTCCGGCCTCGTCCGCCTCCTCGACCTCTCCCACCTGGCCGACGGCGTGCAGATTTTCATCGGCGGCGAAGCCGGCATCGCCCCCCTGGACGAATGCAGCGTAGTCACCGCCCCCTACGAGGTGAATGGCCAGGTGGTCGGTTCGGTGGGCGTCATCGGACCGACACGCATGGCTTACGAACGGGTCATTCCCATCGTCGACATCACCGCCAAGCTGCTGTCCAGCGCCCTCACCCACCAGACTGCCGCCTGATGCCCCGATTTTCCCCCGAGCCGGCCTACCAGCATGGCACCCCGGCCCACACGGCGGTGGTCCTCATCAACCTCGGCTCCCCGGAAGCGCCCACCGCGCCGGCCCTGCGCCGCTACCTCAAGGAATTCCTCTCCGACCCCCGGGTGGTCGAGTTCCCCCGCCCGCTCTGGTGGATGATCCTGAACGGCATCATCCTCAATATCCGGCCGAAGAAATCGGCGGCAAAGTACGCCGCCGTCTGGACCCCCGATGGCTCGCCCCTGAAGGCGCACACCGAGCGCCAGGCCAAGCTCCTGGCCGGCCACCTGGGCGAGAGCGGCCACCGGGTCAAGGTCGCCTGGGCCATGCGCTACGGCGCCCCGTCCGTTTCCGAGGTGCTGTCCAGGCTGAAAGCCGAAGGCGCCAGCCGCATCCTGCTGGTGCCCATGTACCCGCAATACGCCGCCAGCACCACCGCCACCGCCCTCGACGCAGCCTGCGCCTGGCTCTCGCGCACCCGAAACCAGCCGGAAATCCGCAGCATCCGCAATTTCCACGACGACGAGGGCTATCTCGCCGCCCTCGAACAGAGGGTCCGCGCCCATTGGCAGACCAACGGCCTGCCGGGCGCCGACACCCGCCTCCTCATCAGCTTCCACGGCCTGCCCCGGCGCAGCCTCGACCTCGGCGACCCGTACCACTGCGAATGCCGCAAGACGGGGCGGCTCCTGGCCGAACGCCTCAATCTGCAGCCCGGGCAGTACGAGGTCAGCTTCCAATCCCGTTTCGGCCGGGCGGAGTGGCTGCAACCCTACACCTCGGCCACCCTGGAGGCCATGGCCAAGTCCGGCGTCCGGCGCGTCGATGTCATCTGCCCCGGCTTTGTCGCCGATTGCCTGGAGACCCTGGAAGAAATCGCCCTTGAAGGCAAGGCCACCTTCCTCGGCGCCGGCGGCCGGGAATACCACTACATCCCCGCCCTCAACGAGGAACCCCGCTGGATCGAGGCGCTGGCCCGCCTGGTCGATCGCCACCTGCAAGGCTGGCCAACCCGCGACCTGCCCAACCCGGAAAGCCTCCAGGAATCGGCCCGCCGCGCCCGGGCCCTGGGTGCGCCCACCTGAGAAAATTAGCTGCGCCGGCCCCCTCAACTCGGTCCCGGAACTGCCGTTAACCACTTGTCGGAGTAACGGAGACCGTCATGCGAATCACCAGTGCCAACCTCCAGATGGCGGCGACCCACGTCGCCAGCCAACGCCACGAAATCAGTCAATCCCTGCGGATGTGGGTCGGAAACGAACGCCCCGACTTCGAAGGGCGCCAGGGCCGCCAGGGACCGACAGCCGACAAGGCGCACATTTCCGATGCCGGTAAAGCCGCCCAAAGCCGCGAAGCCCACGCCGCGGAGAAGGATGACGAGTCCAGGAGCAGCGACCCCAAGCTCGAACTGATCCGGACCATGCTGGAGTTCCTCACCGGCCGAAAAATCAAGATCTTCGACGCCAGCGAACTGAACGCTTCCACCGCGACGGAACAGCCTGCCGACCCGAACCAGGCGGCGGCCCCGGAAGCTGATCAGCGCCCCGCCGGCTACGGGGTCGAATACGACTACCACGAATCCTACAGCGAGACGGAACAGACCACCTTTTCGGCCGCCGGCACCGTACGCACGGCGGATGGCCGGGAAATCAGCTTCCAGCTCGGTTTTTCCCTGGCCCGCAGCTACCAGGAGGAGAGCAATGTCAGCCTGCGCCTTGGCGACGCGGTCCGCAGAAAAGACCCCCTGGTTCTCAATTTCTCCGGCACCGCCGCCCAATTGACCGACACCCGCTTCAAGTTCGACCTGGACGCCGATGGGGCGGCAGACCAGATCAACTTCGTCGCGCCGGGCAGCGGTTTCCTCGCCCTGGACCGAAATGGGGACGGCAAGGTCAACGACGGTTCAGAACTTTTTGGCCCTGCCACCGGCGACGGTTTCCGCGAACTGGCGGCACTGGACAGCGACCGCAACGGCTGGATAGACGAAAACGACCAGACTTACCAGGATCTCCGCCTCTGGACCAAAGACGCCAATGGCAACGACCAGCTAAAGTCCCTAGCCGAAGCTCAAGTGGGCGCCATCGCCCTGGCCCACGTCAGCACGCCGTTCGATATCAAGGATGACTTAAACATAATGACCGGCCAGGTGCGCTCTTCCGGGGTTTTTTTGCAGGAAGATGGCAAGGCTGGCACAATCCAACAAATCGACCTGACTGTCTGATGAATGATAAAAGGCAGCAGCCAAAGTGCATCTAAAAAGAGGGGGAATCTGATGCCGAGCTTTGCCAACTGGAAGATCTGGGTTCGCCTTACGGCGGCCATCTGGCTGGTGTTGGTAATTGTCTGGACAGGCATGATTTTTTGGTCCAGCCAGGTTAACCGCGACACCGCTATCCGCCAGGCCCAGGATTTTTCCCAGAGCATCCACGAAATGGCCATGGCCGGCCTGACCGGGATGATGATTACCGGCACCGTCGGGCAGCGGGAAGTCTTCCTCGACCAGATCAAGCAACTCTCCATCATCAAGGATCTCCACGTCGCCCGCAGCGACGCCGTCGTCAAGCTCTTCGGGCCGGACACCAAGAGCAACCGGGAACTGGACAACCTCGAAAAGCAGGTCATGCAGACCGGCACGCCGTATACCGCCGTCGAGCGCCAGGATGGCAGCTCCTTCCTGCGGGTGATCAACCCCACCAAGGCCTCCCAGAACTATCTCGGCAAGAACTGCATCGCCTGCCACCAGGTCCCCGAAGGCACGGTGCTCGGCGTGGTGAGCATGAAGGTTTCCCTGGATTCGGTCGAAGCCGAAGTCGCCAATTTCCGGCTCAAGATCGCCGGCGCGGCCCTGGGTGTCATCGGCATCCTGCTGGTGGTCATCTATTTCCTCACCCACCATTTCGTCACCGAACCCCTGGAAGAACTGCGCAAAGGCCTGGAGGACATCGCCTCCGGCGAAGGCGACCTGACCCGCCGGCTACCGGTCAAGGGCCAGGACGAAGTCGGCCAGGCGGCCGCTGTCTTCAACCAGATGATGGAAAACTTCAGCGGCCTGGTGCGGCAGGTGCGGGACGCCGCCGCCCAGGTATCCTCCAAGGTGGATTCCCTGTCGGAAAGCGCCGACCTGGTGGCCCGCAGCTCCCACCAGCAGGACGAAAAGTCCAACGATGCGGCCAACGCCGTCGAGCAGCTGGTGGCCAGCATCTCCTCCATCGCCCAGAGCGCCGGCCACGTCCAGCACCAGTCCCAGGAAAGCCTCAACCGGGCCGAGGAAGGCAGCCGCAACCTGAACGTCCTCCTGGAAGAGATGAACGTCGTGGAAAAGGCGGTCAAGCAGATGGCGGAGTCGGTCAATGAGTTTGTCCGCAATACCGAAGCCATCACCCACATGACCCGGGAAGTGAAGGATATCGCCGAGCAGACCAACCTCCTCGCCCTCAACGCCGCCATCGAAGCCGCCCGAGCCGGGGAACAGGGCCGCGGCTTCGCCGTCGTCGCCGACGAGGTGCGCAAGCTGGCCGAAAAATCGGGGCGCTCCGCCAGCGAGATCGATGCCATCACGGCCACCATCAGCGCCCAATCGGTTTCGGTGCGCCGCACCATCGAGGAAGGACTGGAGCACTTGACCAGCAGCCAGGCCTCCGTCGGCACCGTCGCCAATGTCCTGCAGGCCACCAACGGCTCGGTGGCGGAAGTGGGCGACGGCCTCGACGCCATCGCTGCCGCTACCGACCAGCAGCGCCGCGTTTCCGGCGACGTCGAGTCCAGCATCGAGGCCATCGCCCAGATGGCTCGCGACAACAGCGGCGCCGTTGAACAGACCGCTGGCGCCGCCCACGACCTGAAGAATCTCGCCAACGGACTGCAGGGCATGGTCGGCCGCTTCAAAGTCTGAACGGGCCGACGCCACCCCGAACCCCGGGCACCGCCCCGGGGTTTTTTATTTTTGGCGGATAAAGGGGCTTGAACCCTGGGATTGCGCCCCAATCTATCCCTAAGTTTTTTCGGAGAACACCGTATGTCGAACAGTGAAAACCCCCAGGAGACCCTGCCGGGCACCCAAGCCGCTCCTGAAGCGGGAGCCGCGGCCGCATCCGCCGCCGCCCCGGAGACGACCGATAGCCTCCCCAGCCTGGAAGAGCAGCTGCGCCAGGTGGAGCTGAAGGCCACCGAACACTACGACGCCTGGCTGCGGGCCAAGGCGGAAACCGAGAACGTGCGCCGCCGGGCCCAGGAAGACATCGCCAAGGCCCACAAATTCTCGATCGAGAAATTCGCCGGCGAACTCCTGGCCGTCAAGGACAGCCTGGAAGCTGCCCTGGCCAGCCAGGAGCAGACGGTGGAAAGCCTCCACGCCGGCGTCGAGCTGACCCTGAAGCAATTGGTCGCCGCCTTTGACAAGTCCGGCCTCAAGGAACTGAATCCGGCGGGCGAAAAATTCGACCCCCACAAGCACCAGGCCATCGGCATGGTGGAGTCCGACCAGGAAGCCAATACCGTGGTCACCGTGCTCCAGAAGGGCTATCTGATCGCCGACCGCGTCCTGCGCCCGGCCCTGGTCATGGTAGCCAAGGCCAAGGATTGAAAAACCGGGGCAAGCCCCCATCTCACGTACATCGGAACACTGCTTACTCAGTAAAGGATTGAATATGGGCAAGATTATCGGTATCGACCTGGGCACCACCAACTCCTGCGTCGCCATCATGGAAGGCGGCCAGCCGAAGGTCATCGAAAACGCTGAAGGCGCGCGCACCACGCCTTCCATCATCGGCTACAGCGAGGACGGCGAGATTCTGTGCGGCGCCCCGGCCAAGCGCCAGGCCGTCACCAACCCCAGGAACACCCTCTACGCGGTCAAGCGCCTGATCGGCCGCCGTTTCGAAGAAAAGGAAGTGCAGAAGGACATCGGCCTGATGCCCTACAAGATCCTCAAGGCCGACAACGGCGACGCCTGGGTGGAAGTACGCGACAAGAAGATCGCCCCGCCCCAGGTTTCCGCCGAAGTGCTGCGCAAGATGAAGAAAACCGCCGAGGACTACCTGGGCGAGGAAGTGACCGAAGCGGTCATCACCGTCCCGGCCTACTTCAACGACAGCCAGCGCCAGGCCACCAAGGATGCCGGCCGCATCGCCGGCCTCGAAGTGAAGCGCATCATCAACGAGCCCACCGCCGCGGCCCTGGCCTTCGGCATGGACAAGTCCAGCAGCAAGGACCGCAAGATCGCCGTCTATGACCTGGGCGGCGGCACCTTCGACATCTCCATCATCGAAATCGCCGATGTGGATGGCGAGAAGCAGTTCGAAGTGCTGGCCACCAACGGCGACACCTTCCTGGGCGGCGAGGACTTCGACCAGCGCCTCATCGACTACATCATCGAGGAATTCAAGAAGGAATCCGGCGTCGACCTCAAGAAGGACGTGCTGGCCCTGCAGCGCCTCAAGGAAGCCGCCGAAAAAGCCAAGATCGAGCTCTCTTCCCTGCAGCAGACCGAAATCAACCTGCCCTACATCACCGCCGACGCTTCCGGTCCCAAGCACCTGACCATGAAGATCACCCGTGCCAAGTTCGAATCCCTGGTGGAAGAGCTGGTGAGCCGCACCATCGCCCCCTGCGCCACCGCCTTGAAGGACGCCGGCTGCAAGGTCAGCGACATCGACGACGTCATCCTGGTCGGCGGCATGACCCGCATGCCGAAGGTCCAGGAGAAGGTCAAGGAATTCTTCGGCAAGGACCCGCGTAAGGACGTGAACCCGGACGAAGCCGTGGCCGTCGGCGCCGCCATCCAGGGCGGCGTGCTGCAGGGCGAAGTCAAGGACGTGCTGCTCCTCGACGTGACCCCGCTTTCCCTGGGCATCGAAACCCTGGGCGGCATCATGACCAAGCTCATCCAGAAGAACACCACCATCCCGACCAAGGCCAGCCAGGTCTTCTCCACCGCCGACGACAACCAGGGCGCCGTGACCATCCACGTGCTCCAGGGCGAGCGCGAAGTCGCCTCCGGCAACAAGAGCCTCGGCCAGTTCAACCTGGAAGGCATCCCGCCGGCTCCCCGCGGCGTGCCGCAGATCGAGGTGATCTTCGACATCGACGCCAACGGCATCATGCACGTCACCGCCAAGGACAAGGCCACCGGCAAGGAAAACAAGATCACCATCAAGGCCAACTCCGGTCTCTCCGAGGACGAGATCCAGCGCATGATGAAGGATGCCGAACTCCACGCCGAAGAAGACAAGAAGGCCCACGAGCTGGCAGACGCCCGCAACCAGGCCGATGGCATGGTGCACATGGTGAAGAAGTCCCTGGCCGAATACGGCGACAAGCTGGATGCCGGCGAGAAGGAAAATATCGAGGCCGCCATGAAGGAGGTCGAGGACGCCATGCGCGGCAACGAGAAGGAAGCCATCACCGCCAAGACCGAGGCCCTGGCCCAGGTGGCCCAGAAGCTGGGCGAGAAGATGTACGCCCAGCAGCAGGCCGAAGCCGGCACCGCCGGTGGAGCCGAAGGCCAGTCCCAGCAGCAGGACAAGAAGGACGAAGGCGACGTGGTGGATGCCGAGTTCACCGAAGTCAAGGACAAGAAGTAAACTAAGAATGCTTCACGGCACCGAGACACCGGGATGCAGCCGGTGCACCTCGGTGCCTTTGTCTATTGACGGGTAGGGAAATGTCAAAACGCGACTATTACGAAATCCTCGGCCTCAATCGCGACGCCAGCGAGGAAGAAATCAAGAAGGCCTACCGCAAGCTGGCCATGAAACACCATCCGGACCGGAATCCGGACAATCCCGGAGCCGAGGATAAGTTCAAGGAGGCCAAGGAGGCCTACGAGATCCTTTCCGACGGCCAGAAGCGGGCAGCCTACGACCAGTTCGGCCACGCCGGCATCGACCCCCAATCCGGCATGGGCGGGGGTTTCGGCGGCGCCGGCATGGGGGGCTTCGCCGATGCCTTCGGTGGCATCTTCGACGAGATTTTCGGCGGCCACCGGGGCGGCGGCGGTGGGCGCTCCAACGTCTACCGCGGCGCCGACCTGCGCTACAACCTGGAAATCAGCCTGGAACAGGCTGCCCACGGCACCGAGACCAAGATCCGCATCCCCACCATGGAGGTGTGCGGAAGCTGCCAGGGCAGCGGTGCCAAAGCCGGCACCCAGCCCAAGACCTGCCCGACCTGCAGCGGTTCGGGACAAGTCCGCTTGCAGCAGGGTTTCTTCTCCATCCAGCAGACCTGCCCCAAGTGCCACGGCACCGGCCGTTTCATCCCGGACCCCTGCGGCACTTGCCACGGCGCCGGCCGCATCAAGCAGCACAAGACCCTGGCGGTCAAGATCCCGGCCGGTGTGGATGAAGGCGATCGCATCCGCCTGGCAGGCGAAGGCGAGCACGGCGTCAACGGCGGCCCGCCGGGGGACCTCTATGTGCAGATTCACCTGAAATCCCATCCGGTCTTCCAGCGGGATCACAACGACCTGCACTGCGAAATGCCCATTTCCTTCACCACCGCCGCCCTCGGCGGGGATATCGAGATTCCGACCCTGGACGGGGCGGCGAAGATCAAGATCCCATCCGAGACCCAGTCGGGCCGCGTCTTCCGCCTGCGGGGTAAGGGCATCAAGGGCGTGCGCAGCCATACCCATGGCGACCTTCTTTGCCACGTGGTGGTGGAAACCCCGGTGAACCTGACGGAACGCCAACGGGAACTCCTGCAGGAACTGGAGGAGATCAGCCGGGACAACGATGCCACCCACAACCCCCGGGCCCGGTCCTGGATGGACAAGGTCAAGGAATTTTTCGGCCAGTAGTCTTATCCGCGGTGGATATCCCACGACAAAGGCGAGCCCTCGGGTTCGCCTTTGTCGTACTGGCGTAAGCACCATGTCAGTTTCGGGCGCCATTCTTAGCCTGCTAAAATTGGCCGAAGTTCTTTTGGAAAGCGGGGGCGAAAACCAAATGAGAGCATGGAAGAACGTAGCGGCCGCCGGGCTGCTGGCAGTCTGGGCCTGGGGAGCGGCAGCGGACCCCGGGGTTACCGACAGTGCCATCACCATCGGCATGTCGGCCCCCTTCTCCGGCCCGAACGGTGCCTACGGCCAGGACATGAAGGAGGCGATCACCGCCTATTTCAGCCTGATCAACAAGTCGGGCGGCGTCAATGGCCGCAAGCTTGAGCTTGTGGCCCTCGATGACGGCTACGAGACCGACCGCGCCGTCGCCAATACCAAGACCCTGATCGATGAAAAGAAGGTCTTCGGACTCCTGGCTTTCTACGGTTCCAGCCCGACCACCGAAGCCATGAACACCGTCTTCGGTCCGGCCCGGGTACCGCTGGTGGGCACCATTTCCGGTGCCGGTACCATTCGCCAGCAGCCTTCCGCCAATGGCAATAACCGCTACATGTTCAATGTGCGCGCCAGCTATGCCGATGAAACCGAGGCCATCATCACCCAACTGGTCGGCCTGGGCCTGAAGAGCATTGCCGTCTTCTACCAGAACGACGGTTTCGGCCAGTCGGGCCTGGAAGGCGTGACCGCCGCCCTCAAGAAACATGGCCTGGCCCCTTCCGCCGTCGGCACCGTCGAACGCAATTCCCTGGATGTCGGCAAGGCGGTGGAGTCCATCTCCAAGGCCACGCCCCAGGCAGTCGTCATGGTGACCCTCTACAAGCCCACCGCGGCCTTCGTCAAGGCCATGAAGAAGGCGGGCCAGCACCCCATGTTCATGACCCTTTCCCCGGTCGGCGCCGAGCAGCTGGTCCAGGAACTGGGTAACGAAGCCCGGGGAATCGGCATCTCCCAGGTCATGCCCTACCCCTGGAACGATACCGTCTCCGTCGTGCGCGAGTACCAGCGCCTGCTGGGCAAGCAGGGCAAGTTTTCCTACTACGGCATCGAAGGCTACATGATGGCCCGCGTCCTGGTGGACGGCCTGAAAAAGCAGGGCAAGGACGTTTCCCGGGAGAAGCTGGTCAGCGCCCTGGAAGGCCTCAACCAGGATTTCGGCGGCTATCGCGTCAGCTACACCCCGGACAGCCGCCAGGGCTCCCGCTTCGTCGAACTGACGGTGATCGGCCCGGGCGGCAAGATCCTGAAGTAGGCGGCCCCGCCGCCAAGAAAAAAGCCCGTCGCGCAGACGGGCTTTTTTGTTTCGTGGCCGATGCTCAGGCCCGCCGCCAGGTCGTCCCCTGGGCACTGTCCTCCAGGATAATCCCGGCTTCCTTCAGCTCGTCGCGGATACGGTCCGCTTCGGCGAAATTCCTCGCCTTCTTGGCGGCGACGCGATCGGCGATGAGGCGCTCGACCGCCCCTTCGTCCAGTCCGCCGGCGGCACCGCCCCGCAGGTAGGCGATCGGATCCCGCTCCAGGAGGCCAAGCACGCCGGCCAGTGCTTTCAGGAGTCCGGACAATTGCGGATCCCGGCTGCGCTTGACTTCCCCAGCCAATTCAAACAGCACCGCCATGGCGCCCGGGGAATCAAAATCCTCGTCCATGGCCGCCCGGAAACGGACGGCATAGGGGTTGGACCAATCCAGGGACACCGGGGCCGGCGGCACGTCCCGCAAGGCGAAGTAGAGGCTGTCCAAGCTGCGCCGGGCGTCGTCCAGATGGGCATCCGAGTAGTTGAGCGCACTGCGGTAGTGGGCCCGCAGGATGAAGAAGCGAACCACTTCGGCATCGTAGGACTTCAGGACTTCCCGGATGGTGAAGAAATTGCCCAGGGACTTGGACATCTTCTCGTTATCCACCCGCACGAAGCCGTTATGCATCCAGTAGTTGACGAACCTGCACTGGTGGGCGCCCTCGGACTGGGCGATCTCGTTCTCGTGGTGGGGGAACTGGAGATCCTGGCCGCCGCCGTGAATGTCGAAGTGGGCTCCGAGCAGTTGGGAGCTCATGGCCGAGCACTCGATGTGCCAGCCGGGCCGCCCTTCGCCCCAGGGGGATTCCCAGGCCGGCTCTCCCGGTTTCGCATGTTTCCAGAGAACGAAGTCGAGGGGATCCTGCTTGGCGGAATCGATCTCCACCCGCTCGCCGGCCCGCAGGTCATCCAGGGACTTGCCCGAGAGCTTGCCGTAGCCGTCGAACTTGCGGACGGCGAAATTGACGTCGCCGTCCACAGCCCGGTAGGCCAGGCCGTTGCTTTCCAGCTTGCCGATCATGTCGAGCATCTGGGGCACGTATTCGGTCGCCCGCGGCTCGAAGTCGGGACGCTGCACCCCCAGGGCGTCCGCATCCTCGTGCATGTAGGCGATGAAGCGGTCGGTCAGGGCCTGGATGGTCTCGCCGTTCTCGGCCGCCCGCCGGATGATCTTGTCGTCGATGTCGGTGATGTTGCGGACATAAGTCACGTCAAAACCGCCCGCCTTCAGCCAGCGGTAGACCATGTCGAAAACCACCATGACCCGTGCATGCCCCAGGTGACAGTAGTCATACACCGTCATCCCGCATACGTACATACGGACCTTGCCCGGCTCGATGGGCACGAACACCTGCTTTTCCCTAGTCAGGGAGTTGTGTATTTTGAGCATGGAAGTCAGGGTATTGAGAAGGCCGGCTGCGGATTAAACTTTGGATTGACCGGGCTTCTTGATAGAATTTAAAGATTGTAAACCTCGCCAAAGTATAGCATAGCGATGACTGCCCCCCTCCCGTCCCCGGCCCGCGTCTCCGCTCGTTTCCCGCTCCGCGCCAAGCTGTGCGCCCTTGCCCTCGGCCTCGCCCTGGGCGGCGCCCTGCCGGCCCTGGCGGACGATTTGCCCGACGTCCAGCGCCTGGTCAAACAGGGACAATACGCGCAAGCCCTGGGGAAAGTGGACGCCTACTTGTCCGGCAAACCCAAGGATGCCCAAGGGCGCTTCCTCAAGGGCCTGATCCTGACCGAGATGGGCAAGCCGGCGGAAGCCGTGGCGGTGTTTACCAAGCTCACCGAGGACTACCCGGAACTCCCCGAGCCCTACAATAATCTTGCCGTCCTCTATGCCCAGCAAAAACAGTACGACAAGGCCCGCACCGCCCTGGAAATGGCCATAAGGACCCATCCTTCCTACGCCATTGCCTACGAGAACCTGGGGGACGTCTACGCCAAGCTGGCGAGCCAGGCCTACGACAAGGCGCTGCAACTGGATTCATCGAACTCGTCGACCCAAAACAAGCTGTCCCTCATCCGTGATCTCATCAGCACCCCGGCGCGCGCCAACGTCCGGCCCCAGCCCCCTGCTGCACCGCTAGCGGCAGCGCCGGCAGCCAAGCCGCAACCCGCGGCAACCCCGGCCCCCACCGCCGCCATCATCGCCGCCACCCCGGGTGCCGCCTCCGCCGCCGCCCTGGCCAAACCGGCGGATCCCAAGCCGGCGGCACCGAAGACCGATCCGGCCGCCGACGACATAGTCAAGACCCTGAATAATTGGGTAGAAGCCTGGTCCCGCAAGGACGTCAAGGCCTATCTGGCCCACTATGCCGCCGATTTCCGCACGCCCAAGGGCATGTCCCGCAAGGCCTGGGAGGCTGAGCGCCAGGACCGCATCGCCGGCAAGGCGGGCAAGATCTCGGTCAGCTATGAGCAGCCGCAGGTCACCGTCAATGGCGACAAGGCGACGGCGAAATTCAGGCAGCGCTACAAGGCGGGTAGCCTCAATACCTCCACCACCAAGACTTTGGTGTTTGTTCGCTCCGCAGGCAAGTGGCTCATCCAGGAAGAAAATTCCCGCTGATGTTCCGCCGGCAGCTTATCTTGGCCGCCCTGGCGGCCTGTGTCGCCGCCAGTGCCCACGCCAGGGCCCACCCGCAGGAGAAGAATTCCAGGCCGGCCAAGGCCGCCCTGGCGGCCTCGGGAGCGGAAACCGGGAAGAAGCTTCCCTTGACGGTTTCGGACTCTGGTCCTGAGCCGCAACTGGCGAAGATTTTCAAGGAAATCGAGGGCAACCGCCTGGATAACGCCCTGCAGATGACCGAGAGCCTTCTGCGGCAGTATCCTAATTTCCGCCTCGGCAACCTCATCAAGGGCGACCTGCTCCTCGCCCGTTTCCAGCCCATCAATGGTTTCGGTGCCCTGAACGGCGCCCCCAGCGACAAGATCGCCGACCTGCGGTCGGAAGCCATCGTCCGCCTCAAGGGTTACCGGGAAAAGCCGCCGGCCAACTACGTGCCCCGCTACCTGCTCCAGATGCAGCCGGACCAGCGCTATGCCATCGTGGTGGACACCCAGAAATCCCGGCTCTATCTCTACGAGAACGACGTGGCCAATGGCGGTCGGCCGCGCTTCGTGGCCGACTATTACATCACCCAGGGCAAGCTGGGGGCCGAAAAGGCCATCGAAGGCGACAAGAAGACGCCTATCGGGGTGTATCACGTCACCTCCAGCCTGCCCCGGAAGAAGCTCGCCGACCTCTACGGCAGCGGCGCCTATCCCCTCAATTACCCCAACGAGTGGGACAAGCGCCAGGGCCGCAACGGCAGCGGCATCTGGCTGCACGGCACGCCTTCCGACACCTTCTCCCGCCCGCCCCGGGCGTCGGACGGCTGCGTGGTGCTGGCCAACCGGGATCTTGACGCGGTCGGCAAGAACCTGCAGGTCGGCCTGACCCCGGTCATCATCAGCAACTCCGTTGAATGGCTATCCCTGGACGACTGGAACAAGGAACGGACCGACCTCGACCATACCATCGAGGCCTGGCGCGCCGATTGGGAAAGCCGGGACACCGACCGTTTCCTGAAACACTATTCCAGGCGTTTCCAGGCCAACGGCCAGAATTTCGAGCAGTTCGCCGCCCAGAAGCGCCAGACGAACGCCAGCAAGGGCTGGATCAAGGTCAAGGTCAATAACTTGTCCGTCTTCCGCAACCCGGGCAAGGAAGAAGTTGTGGTGGTCACCTTCGACCAGGATTACCGCAGCAATGGCCTCGCGAATATCATGAAGAAGCGCCAGTACTGGATCCGCGAGGACGGAAAATGGAAAATCATCTACGAAGGAGCAGCATGAAAACAATCAAGAACCTGCTGGCCGTGGCTGCCGGCGTACTCCTTACGACCTCCGCCTGGGCCGCTCCCACCGTGGAAATGCAGACCAACCAGGGCAAGATCGTCGTCGAACTCTCCCCGGACAAGGCGCCGGAGTCGGTGGCGAATTTCCTGAAATACGCCCGCGACGGCTTCTACAACGGCACCATTTTCCACCGGGTCATTCCCGGCTTCATGATCCAGGGCGGCGGCTTCGACGAGAAGATGTCCCAGAAGCCGACCCGGGCGCCGGTCCGCAACGAAGCCAACAACGGACTGCACAACGCCCGCGGCACCATCGCCATGGCCCGCACTTCCCAACCCCACTCGGCCACCGCCCAGTTCTTCATCAACCACGCCGACAACCGGAATCTGGACCACCCGTCCTTCGACGGCTGGGGCTATGCCGTTTTCGGCAAGGTCACCCAGGGCATGGACGTGGTGGACAAGATCGCCCAGGTGCCGACCACGACGGCCGGCATGCATCAGAACGTTCCCCAGACCCCGGTCGTCATCCAGAACGTCAAAATCATTTCCGAAAAGTAAGGACTCTCCCATGGTCAAGCTGCAAACCAACCTCGGCACCATCACCCTAGAACTCGATGCCGAGAAGGCCCCCAAGACGGTGGAAAACTTCCTGGCCTACGTGAAGGCCGGCCACTACGACAACACCGTCTTCCACCGGGTCATCAAGAATTTCATGATCCAGGGCGGCGGCTTCGAGCCGGGCATGAACCAGAAACCCACCAACGCCCCTGTCGACAACGAAGCCGCCAACGGCCTCAAGAACAAGCGCGGCACCATCGCCATGGCCCGCACCAACGACCCCCACTCCGCCACCGCCCAGTTCTTCATCAACGTGGTGGATAACGACTTCCTGGACTTCAAGGCCCCCATGGGCAGCGGCTGGGGCTACTGCGTCTTCGGCCAGGTGGTCGAGGGCATGGACGTGGTGGACCAGATCAAGGCCGTTCGCACCGGCAACAAGGGCTTCCACCAGGACGTCCCGGTCGAAGATGTGGTGATCGAAAAAGCCGAAATCGTTTGATTTTCTTCATCTCTGATCTTCACCTGTCGCCCCGGTCGCCCGGGGCGACGCGTTTGTTCCGGGACTTTCTCGCCGGCCGCGCCCGGGAAGGGGAAGCCCTCTACATTCTCGGCGACCTTTTCGAGTCCTGGATCGGCGACGACGACTGCGGCGATGCCTTCAACGCCGAGATCATCGGCGCGCTCCGCGGGGCCAGCGAAGCCGGCCTCTCCATCGGGGTCCAGCACGGCAACCGGGATTTCCTGCTTGGGGATGGCTTCGCCGCGGCCGCTGGCATTCGCCTCTTGCCCGATCCCTACGTGCTGTCGACGCCGGAATGGCAATTCGTCCTCTCCCACGGCGACTTCCTCTGCCTGGAAGATACCGAGTACATGGCCTTCCGGCGCCAGGTGCGCTCCCCCGAATGGCAGGCCGCCTTCCTCGCCAAGCCCTTGGCCGAGCGCCGCGCCATCGCCGCCTCCATGCGGGCGCAGAGCGAACAGGGCAAGCAGGAAAAGGCGCCCTATCTGATGGATCTCCACCCGGGGGAGACCGAGGATTTTCTGCGCCAGCACGGCTACGCCACCTTCATCCACGGCCACACCCACCGCCCCGCCACCCACGATCACATCGTCGACGGCATCCATGTGGAACGCTGGGTCCTGGCCGACTGGCACGAGGATCGCGGCGAGTGCCTGGCCTGGGACGGCGAGGCGCTCCATCGGGAAACCCTGGGCTGAAGCGATGGCCACCGCCCTCGAAATCCTGCAGCGCACTTTCGGCTACCCGGCCTTCCGGGGCCGCCAGGCTGACATCATCGGCCATGTCGCCGACGGCGGCGACGCCCTGGTCCTCATGCCCACCGGCGGGGGAAAGAGCCTCTGCTACCAGATTCCGGCGCTGCTGCGCTCCGGCACCGCCATCGTCGTCTCCCCCCTCATTGCCCTCATGCAGGATCAGGTGGATGCCCTCACCCAATTGGGTGTCCGAGCCGCCTGCCTGAATTCGACCCTGGGATGGTCCGAAATCCAGGCCGTCGAAAAAGGGCTTTTCAGCGGCAACCTGGATCTCGTCTATATCGCCCCGGAACGGCTCCTGACCGAGCGTAGCCTCGCCATCCTCGACCGCCTCTACGCCGACGGCCGCATCGCCCTCTTCGCCATCGACGAGGCCCATTGCGTTTCCCAGTGGGGGCACGACTTCCGGCCCGAATACCTGCAGCTCTCCGCCCTCCACGAGCGCTACCCGGCGGTTCCCCGCATCGCCCTGACCGCCACCGCCGACGCCGCCACTCGGGAGGAAATGATCAACCGCCTCGGCCTCGGCGAGGCCCGGGTCTTCCTCTCCAGCTTCGACCGGCCCAATATCCGCTACACGGTGGTGGAAAAGGACACGCCGAAGAAGCAGCTTCTCGGCTTCCTGGCAGGCCGCCGGGGCGAAGCCGGCATCGTCTATTGCCTGTCCCGCAAGAAGGTGGAGGAAACCGCCGACTGGCTCACCGCCCAGGGCTATCCCGCCCTGCCCTACCACGCCGGTCTACCGGCGGAGACGCGGGCCGCGAACCAGCGCCGCTTCCTGCGGGAGGACGGCTTGGTCATGGTGGCCACCATCGCCTTCGGCATGGGGATCGACAAACCGGACGTGCGCTTCGTCGCCCACCTGGACCTGCCCAAGAGCATCGAAGCCTACTATCAGGAAACGGGCCGCGCCGGCCGGGACGGGGAGCCGGCCGAAGCCTGGATGACCTACGGCATGCAGGACGTGGCCCTGCAGCAGGCCCGGATCGCCGAGTCCGCCGCGGCCGACGCCCAGAAGCGCCTGGAAACCCAGCGTCTCACCGCGCTGCTGGCCTACTGCGAGGCGCCCCGCTGCCGCCGCCAGGTGCTTCTCGACTACTTCGGCGAACATGCCGAACCCTGCGGCAACTGCGACGTCTGCCTGGACCCGCCGGAATGCTGGGACGGTACCGTCGCCGCCCAGAAGGCCCTCTCCGCCGTCTACCGCACCGGCATGCGCTTCGGCGTCGCCCACCTGGTGGACATCCTGCGGGGCAAGGCCACCGACAAGGTGAAGCAGTGGGGACACGACAGCCTGCCCACGTTCGGTGTCGGCGCCGATCTGGATGATGGTGCCTGGCGCACCATCATCCGTCAGCTGGCCGCGGCCGGTCTCCTCCAAGTGGATTTATCGGAACACGGCGCCCTCAAGCTGACGGAAGCCGCCCGCCCTGTCCTGCGGGGCGAGCAGGCGGTGGAGCTGCGCCGGACGGTACGCCGCAAGGCCGCAGCCACCAAGACCGCCCGCGCCCCCATCGACCTGGCGGGCGCCGACGCAGAGCTGTTCGAGACCCTGCGCCACTGGCGCTCGGATACGGCCCGGGAACAGGGCGTCCCGGCCTATGTCATCCTCCATGACCGTACCCTCAAGGAACTGGCCGAAGTGCGCCCCCACAGCTACGGCCATTTGTCCACCATCACCGGCCTGGGTGCCGCCAAGATCGAGCGCTACGGCGAGGAATTGCTCGAACTCATCGCCGCCTCCGCCCACTGACCATACGAAAACGCCCCACCGGAGGGCGGGGCGTTTCTGTAGCTGGGCGAGGACTGTCTGAGGCCGCATAGCGGCCGAGTTCCGCAGCCCGGCGGAGCAAATGCCCCGCCCGACGCGCTACGGAAGGATTCAGCGATGCCGGTTGCCGTTGCGGTGCTGTTGCGCCCCATCCCGGCGCTGACCGTCGCGGCGAGGTGCCGGCGTCCCAGGCCGTGCCTGGCCCCGGGGCTGCGGCGCCGGACGGGGAGCGGCCTGGGCGCTGGGCTCGAAGCCGGCGATCACTTCCCGTTCCAGATTCCGCTTGATGAGTTTCTCGATGTCCCGCAGGTTCGGGCGCTCATCATGGCAGACCAGGGAGAGGGCCTCCCCTTCCATGCCAGCCCGGCCGGTACGGCCGATGCGGTGCACGTAGTCCTCGGCCACATTGGGCAGTTCGAAATTGACCACGAAGGGCAGGGCATCGATATCGATCCCCCGGGCCGCGATGTCGGTGGCCACCAGGGCCGCCAGCTTGCCGGCCTTGAAGTCGGCCAGGGCCCGGGTACGGGCGCCCTGGGTCTTGTCGCCATGGAGGGCAGCGGACTTGACCCCGGCCTTGTCCAGCTTCCGGGCCAGGGCATCGGCCCCGTGCTTGGTACGGGCGAAAACCAGCACCTGATGCCAGCCTCGGGTTTCGAACAGGTGCAGGAGGAGATCCCGCTTCTGTTCCCGATTTACCTCGATGATGCGCTGGGTCACGGTCTCCGCCGCCGTGTTGCGGGGCGCCACGTCCACCGAAACGGGGTCCTTCAGGAGACCGGAGGCCAGTTCCCGGATGTCGCTGGAGAAGGTGGCCGAGAACATCAGGTTCTGCCGCTTGGCAGGCAGGAGGGCAATGATGCGGCGGATGTCGCGGATGAAGCCCATGTCGAGCATGCGGTCGGCTTCGTCCAGGACCAGGGTTTCCACCAGGGAAAGGTCCACCGTGCGCTGCTGGACGTGGTCCAGCAGCCGGCCCGGCGTCGCCACCAGGATATCGACGCCGCGCTTCAGGGCGGCGATCTGGGGATTGATGCCAACCCCGCCGAACATGGCCAGGGAAGTGACAGGCAGGTGCTTGCCGTAGGCGCGGACGCTTTCCTCCACCTGCATGGCCAGTTCCCGGGTTGGCACCAGGACGAGAACCCGGGGGGCACGGGAAATGCGGGAAAGCCGGTCATTGGCGGGGGTGCCGAGCCGTTGCAGGATGGGCAGGGTGAAGCCGGCGGTCTTGCCGGTGCCGGTCTGAGCCGAGGCCATCAGGTCATGGCCGGCCAGCACGGCCGGAATGGCGCCGCTTTGAATGGGGGTGGGAACGGTATAGCCCTGCTCGCCGATAGCGCGCAGCAGCTCGGCCCGCAGGCCGAGAGCGGAAAAACCCATGGAAACTCCTGGAGTGTCGCCTTTAGCCTTGCGTGCGAGGCACGAACCAGTCGAGACAAAGGGCTTGAAGAGTCGGTAATAACCGATGAGGGCGCCGAGACTGATTGCGGCGCAAGGGGGCGCATGGTAGCACGACTTTCGCGCGTCGGGCGGGGCATTCGCTCCGCCGGGCTGCGGAACTCGGGGGCTGCGCCCCCTCAGACAGTCCTCGCCCGGCTCCTCGAACGCCCTACCCTCCGGTTACCCCCGAGAGTTCAGAGGGTGGAAAGACCTCTATCCAGGTCGGCCTGCAGGTCTTCCACTGCTTCCAGACCCACGGCAACGCGCAGCAGGCCCTCGCTGATGCCGGCCGCGGCCCGGGCCTCCGGACTGATGCGCCCGTGGGTAGTGGAAGCCGGGTGGGTGATGGTGGTCTTGGTATCGCCCAGATTGGCCGTGATCGAGAGCAGCTGGCAGGAATCCACCACCCGCCAGGCTTCCGCCCGCCCCCCCTTGACCTCGAAGGTGACGATGGCGCCACCGCTCTTCTGCTGCCTCATCGCCAGCTCGTGCTGGGGATGGGACGGCAGGCCGGGATAGAAGACCCGCGCCACCTGGGGGTGGGCCTCCAGCCACCGAGCCAGCCGGAGGGCATTGGCCGACTGGGCCTCGATGCGGATCTTGAGGGTCTCCAGGCCCTTCAGGAGCACCCAGGCATTGAAGGCGGACAGCGTCGGCCCGGCGGTGCGCAGGTACTTGAAGACTTCTTCGGTGTGCTTCTTGGCGCCGCAGACGGCCCCGCCCAGCACCCGCCCCTGGCCGTCCAGGAACTTGGTGGCGGAATGCACCACGAGATCCGCCCCGAGTTCCAGGGGGCGCTGCAGGATGGGGGTACAGAAGCAGTTGTCCACCGCCACCCGGATGCCACGGTCATGGGCGATGTCGGCCAGGCTGCGGATGTCCGCGATTTCGGTCAGGGGATTGGACGGCGTCTCCAGGAAGAAGAGCCGGGTTTCAGGCCGGATGGCCGCCCGCCAGGCCGCCGGATCGGTCGGGGACACGAAGGTCGTGGCGATGCCGGCCCGGCCAAGGATGTTGTTGAAGAGTTGGACGGTCGCCCCGAACAGGCTGCTGGAGGCGACGATATGGTCGCCGGCCTTGAGGTGGGCCAGGCACAGGGCCATGATGGCCGCCATGCCGCTCGAGAAGGCGACGCAGTCCTCCGCCCCTTCCAGGGCCGCCAGGCGCTCCTCGAACATGGTCACGGTGGGGTTGGAGAAGCGCGAATAGACGTTGCCGTCCTCCTCCCCGGAAAAGCGGCGGGCCGCCTGGGCGGCGCTGTCGAAAACGAAGCTGGAAGTGAGGTAGAGGGCCTCGCCGTGCTCGTTGAACTGGCTGCGCTCCTGGCCGGCCCGCACCGCCAGGGTTTCCGGCCGGTAGCCGCGGTCCGCCATCAGTCCCGCACTCCGCTTTCGGCCAGTTGCAGCACCAGCTGCTGGGATGCCTTGCCGTCGCCGTCGTCCTCGCTCTTGGCGCTTGCCTTGCCGGCTCGCCGTCCTTCGACGGCATCCAGGTAATCCGCGTCCACATCGCCGGTGACATAGCAGCCATCGAAGCAGGAGGCATCGAAGACGGTCAGGTTGGGATTCATGGAGCGTACCGCCGCCTTGAGGGCTTCCAGATCCTGATATACCAGGGCGTCGGCGCCGATTTCCTGGGCGATGCCTTCGTCGGTGCGGCCGGTGGCGATGAGCTCGGACCGGGTCGGCATGTCGATGCCGTAGACGTTGGGAAAGCGCACCGGGGGTGCGGCCGAGGCGAAGTACACCTTGAGGGCGCCGGCCGCCCGGGCCATCTCGACGATCTCCCGGCTGGTGGTGCCGCGGACGATGGAGTCGTCTACCAGCAGCACCCGCTTGCCCCTGAACTCATGGCCGCAGGTATTGAGCTTCTGGCGCACCGATTTCTTCCGCATGGCCTGGCCGGGCATGATGAAGGTGCGGCCCACGTAGCGGTTCTTGACGAAGCCTTCCCGGAAGGGGATGCCGAGGGCCTGGGCGAGCTGCATGGCGGCCGGCCGGCTGGAGTCCGGAATGGGGATGACGACGTCGATCTCATCCACCGGGATGTGCTGCTTGACCTTTTCCGCCAGGGACTCGCCCATGGCCAGCCGGGCCTCATAGACCGACACGCCGTCGATGACCGAATCCGGGCGGGCCAGGTAGACGTGCTCGAAGATGCAGGGTGCGTAGACCGGCTGCTGGGCGCACTGGCGGCTGTGGAACTGGTGGTTGAGGTCGATGAAGATGGCCTCCCCCGGCTCCACGTCGCGGATCATCTGGAAACCCAGGGTATCCAGGGCGACGGATTCGGAGGACACCAGATATTCCGTACCTTCTTCCGTCTCGTTCTTGCCATAGACCAGGGGGCGGATGCCGTGGGGATCGCGGAAGGCCAGGAGGCCGTAGCCGGCGATCAGGGCCACCACGGCGTAGGCGCCGCGGCAGCGCCGGTGCACCCCGGCCACCGCATCGAAGATGCTTTCCACGTCCAGTTCGTAGCCGTGGGCGCTGTTCTGGAGCTCATGGGCGAGGACGTTGAGGAGAACTTCGGAGTCGGAATTGGTGTTGATGTGCCGGCGGTCGAGGCGGAACATCTCGTCCTTCAGCTGCTCGGCATTGGTCAGGTTGCCGTTGTGGCCAAGGACGATGCCGAAGGGGGAATTGACGTAGAAGGGCTGGGCCTCGGCGAAGTTGTAGGCCGATCCAGCCGTCGGGTAGCGCACGTGGCCGATGCCCCAGTTGCCCGGCAGGGCGCGCATGTTGCGGGTGCGGAATACGTCCCGCACCAGGCCGGGGCCCTTGTGCAGGTGGAAAGTATTGCCCTCGGCCGTGGCGATGCCTGCCGCGTCCTGCCCCCGGTGCTGCAGCACCATGAGTCCATCGTAAAGCAGCTGGTTTACCGGTGTCGTTGCAACTACGCCCAGAATCCCGCACATAAAATCATCCCACCTATTTGAATCGAATCCGTTTAGCAAAATCCGGCGGCAACCAGGGTCTCACCGCCAATACTGCCGTCTCCAGGGGCGCCGACAAGGTCGCCTCCTGCCACCAGTCCTGGCGGGGGGCCGAGGTCATCCCGCCCACAGCCACCAGGGCCACAGCAATCATCGCTCCCCGGGCGACGCCGAACACCAGCCCCAGCAGTCGATCCGAGAGTCCCAGCCCGAGGGCCTTGATCAAGCTGCTGGCCGCCAGGCGCACCAGGGCCATCACCACCAGCACTCCGATGAATACCGCAGCGAAGCCCGCCATAGCCCGCAGTCCCTTGTCCTCAATGCCGAGGAACACCGACTGCGCGATATCGCTACCGAAATGCATGGCTGCGAAAAAGGCCAGTACCCAAGCCGCCAGGGCAATCGCCTCGCCTACCACGCCCCGCCAAAGTCCCAGCAGCAGCGAGGCCGCGACGATGCCGATCACGACATAGTCGAAGATATTCATAACCGGGCGGTCATTGCTTCGCCGCCACCACTCCGGAGACGCCGATGCGCTTCATCTTTTCCAGCGCCTTTTCGGCTGCCTCCCGATTCGGGAAGGGACCGGCGCGCACCCGCGTTTTCCGTCCCTGGGGAGAGTCGAGGGGCTCCGTGTAGGCTTTGATGCCCAGTTCACTGAGCTTGTTTCTGATGGCCCGGACATTGCCCTCGTTGACGAAGGCCCCGATCAGGATGACATGTTCGCCCCCCTTGGCGGCCGGCTTTTCGGATTTGGCGGCTTGCTTCTCGGGAGCCTTCTCGACCGGCTTTTCGGCCAACTTGACGGCTGGTTCGGGTTTCACGGCCGGCGCCGGGGCCGGCGGGGCTTCGGGCGGCTTTGCCGCCGCTGCCGGCTCGGGAGTCTTCACGGCCGGCCGTTCCTCCGGCGCCGCAGCGAACTTGGGCGCGAAGGGCTTCTCGTCCTGGCCGGGGATCCGGATCTCGACGTCCTGCACGGCCTGCCGGGGCTCCTGATCCATGATCATGGGCAGCGCGACGGCCACCAGAACCACGAAGGCCAGGGCGCCCACCAGGCGCCGGCGGGCGCGTTTCTTGAGGGGCAGCTGGGCGTCTGTGTCTTCCATAGGTCAACGTTTCCTGAGCACTTCGAGTGCGCCGGCCACCGTATAGAACGATCCAAAAACGACTATTCTATCACTTTCGGCAGCGGCTTCCCGGGCCGCCCGCATTGCTGCAGCCGGCGAATCGTAGCAAGCCACCGCCCCGCCGAAGCCGTGGTTTCGGATGATGTCGGCGAGAAAACCCGCCTCGGTGCCCCGGGGGCCGCCCAGGCTGGCGGCATACCAATGGTCCACCTTGCCCTTCAGGGCGGCGAGGGCGCCGGCGATATCCTTGTCGGCCAGCATGCCGACGACGGCATGGGTGCGATCGAAAAAACCCATGCTGGCGAGGTTGTCGGCCAGGACCTTGACCGCCTGGGGGTTGTGCCCCACGTCCAGGACCACCGCCGGCTTGCCGGGCACCACCTGGAAGCGGCCTGGCAGCTCCGTTTCGATCAGTCCGCTGCGGATGGCCTGCATGGTCACCGGCAGACGATTTCCCAGGCTGTCCAGGGTCGCCAGGGCCACCGCCGCGTTGTAGAGCTGGGAAGGCCCCCGCAGCCCCGGATAGGCCAGGGAGCGCTTCACCAGCCGCTCCCCCGACTTGCACCACCAGCGCCACTGCAGGCGGTTCTCGCTGTCCCGCTCGAAGCCGAAGTCGCGGCCGACGAGTCGTAGATCGGCGCCGATGGCGGCGGCGTGGTCTAGGAGGGACTGGGGCGGGGCCGGGTCGGCGCAGAAGGCCGGGCGGCCGGGCCGGTAGATGCCGGCCTTCTCGAAACCGATATGCTCCCGGGTGGGCCCCAGCCAGTCGGTGTGATCCAGGGCGACCGTGGTGACGACGGAGACATCGGGCTCGTAGGCGTTGACCGCATCCAGGCGCCCTCCCAGGCCCACTTCCAGGATGACGGCTTCGACCTGGGCTGCCGCGAAGGCTTCCCAGGCAGCCAGGGTACCGAATTCGAAATAGGTCAGGGCCACGTCGCCGGCCGCATGGCGGGCTGCCTCGACCCGGGCGAAGGCTTGGCACAGGGCTTCGTCGCTCGCCGGCTGACCGTCGATGCGGACCCGCTCGTTGTAGGCCAGCAGATGGGGCGAGGTGTAGCAGCCGACCCGGTAGCCGGCCTTGGCGATGATGTTTTCCAGGTAGGCGCAGGTGGAGCCCTTGCCGTTGGTCCCTCCGACCACGATCACCGGGCAGTGCTGCTCCTGCCCGAGGGCCTCCTTGACCAGGCGGATGCGGTCGAGACCCAGCTCGATGCCCGCCTGCCCCCTGGGGTGCAGGCCTTCGAGGTGGGCCAGCCAGTCGGCGAGGGTTTTCAAGCGGCGGCAGGAAGTTTCTGCAGGAGCGCCAGGAGCTGGGCCACCTTGTCGCGGAGTTCGCGGCGATCGACGATCAGGTCGATGGCGCCCTTCTCCAGCAGGAATTCGGAGCGCTGGAAGCCTGCCGGCAGGGTTTCCCGCACCGTCTGCTCGATCACCCGGGGGCCGGCGAAGCCGATCAGGGCACCGGGCTCGGCGATGACCACATCGCCGACGAAGGCGAAGGAGGCCGAAACCCCGCCCATGGTCGGGTCGGTCAGGAGGGAAATGTAGGGCAGGCCGGCTTCGGACAGCTTGGTGAGGGCCGCCGTGGTCTTGGCCATCTGCATCAGGGAGAAGAGGCCCTCCTGCATGCGGGCACCACCGGAGGCGGCAATGGAAATAAAGGGCTGGCCATTATCCACGGCGGTCTGGACACCCCGAACGAAACGCTCGCCCAGGACGGAGCCCATGGAGCCGCCCATGAACTCGAACTCGAAGGCGGCAGCCACCACCGGCATGGTCTTGATGGCCCCCTGCATGACCACCAGGGAATCGCTCTCATCGGTGGCGGCATTGGCTTCCATGAGGCGGTCCGGGTAGCGCTTGCTGTCCTTGAACTTGAGACTGTCCACCGGCAGCACCTCGGCGCCGATTTCGAAGCGGCCCTCCGGATCGAGAAGCATGTCGAGGCGCTGACGGGCCCGCAGGCGGTGATGGTGGCCGCACTTGGGACAGACCTGGAGATTCTTTTCCAGGTCGGTGGCATAGAGCACCGCCTCGCAGGAGGGGCATTTGCTCCACAGACCTTCCGGCAGGCTGCTGCGGCGCTGGGCGCCCTGCTCGCGCTTGATCTTGGGGGGGAGAAGTTTGGTTAGCCAGCTCACGATTTCGCTCCGTCGATGCCCTTGCGAATATCCGCCACCAGGGCCTTGACCTGGGCGCAGGCGGTTTCCGGGGTGGATTTCTCGATTTCCTCGATGATACGGCTGCCCACCACCACCGCATCGGCGAAGGCGGCGATGCGGGCCGCCGTGGCAGCGTCGCGGATGCCGAAACCGACACCCACCGGCAGTCCGGTCTTCTCGCGAATGGCCGGCAGCCGGGCGGCGACCGCATCGGTATCGAGATGCCCCGCGCCAGTCACGCCAGCCAGGGAAACGTAATAGACATAGCCGCTCGCCACTTCAGCCACTTGGCCGATGCGGGCGTCGGTGGAGGTGGGCGCCAGCAGGAAGATGGGATCGATGCCCCGGGCCTTCATGGCACGGCCAAAGTCCATGGCCTCCTCAGGAGGGTAGTCCACCACCAGCACCCCATCCACGCCGGCCGCGGCCGCGGTAGCGGTAAAGGCTTCCTGGCCCATGGCCTCGATGGGATTGGCGTAGCCCATGAGCACCACCGGCGTATCGGCATTGGCCGCCCGGAAGGCGGCCACCAGTTCCAGAACCTTCCTGAGGGTCATGCCCCGGGCCAGGGCGCGCTCGGAGGCGCGCTGGATGGTGGGACCGTCGGCCATGGGATCGGAAAAAGGGACCCCCAGCTCGATGACGTCGGCCCCGGCTTCCACCAGGGCCTGCATCAGGGGAACGGTGAGGTCGGCTTCGGGGTCGCCGGCGGTGATGAAGGGGATGAGGGCCTTGCGGCCTTGCGCCTGGAGGCGCGCGAAAGTGGCTTGGATACGCGACATGTCAGAACTGGATACCGGATTTTTCGGCCACGGTATGCATGTCCTTGTCACCCCGGCCGGAGAGGTTGACCAGCAGAATCTTGTCCTTCGGAAGAGTCGGCGCCAGCTTGGTGGCGTAGGCCAGGGCGTGGCTGGACTCCAGAGCCGGGATGATGCCCTCGTAGCGGCACAGGTCGTGGAAGGCCTGCAATGCCTCGGCGTCATTCACCGGCACGTACTCGGCCCGGCCGCTGTCCTTGAGCCAGGCGTGCTCTGGGCCGACCCCCGGGTAGTCGAGGCCGGCGGATATCGAATGGGTATCGATGATCTGGCCATCCCCATCCTGCAGAAGATAGGTGCGGTTGCCATGGAGGACCCCGGGGACGCCGGCGGTCAGGGAGGCGGCGTGGCGGCCGGTCTCGACCCCCTCCCCCGCCGCCTCGACGCCGATGAGGCGCACCCCTTCCACCGGGATGTAGGGGTAGAAGATGCCCATGGCGTTGGAGCCGCCGCCGACGCAGGCGATCACCGCATCCGGCTGGCGACCGGCCAGTTCCGGCATCTGGACGAGGCATTCCTGGCCGATCACCGCCTGGAAGTCCCGCACCATCATCGGGTAGGGGTGCGGACCGGCGGCGGTGCCGATGATGTAGAAGGTGTTGGCGACATTGGTCACCCAGTCCCGCATGGCCTCGTTGAGGGCATCCTTCAGGGTCTTGGAGCCGGATTCCACCGGCACCACCTTGGCCCCCAGGAGCTTCATGCGATAAACGTTGGCGGCCTGGCGCTTCACATCCTCGCTGCCCATGTAAACCACGCATTCCATGCCGTAGCGGGCCGCCACCGTGGCGGTGGCCACCCCGTGCTGGCCGGCGCCGGTTTCGGCGATGACCCGGGGCTTGCCCATGCGGCGGGCCAGCAGGGCTTGGCCGATGCAGTTGTTTACCTTGTGGGCGCCGGTGTGATTGAGGTCCTCGCGCTTCAGGTAAACCTGAGCGCCGCCCAGCAGTTCCGACCAGCGCTTGGCGTGATAGATCGGCGACGGCCGCCCGACGTAGTGCTTGAGTTCGTATTCGTATTCGGCCATGAAGGCCGGATCGCGGCGGGCCTCGTCGTAGGCGGCCTTGAGGCCGTCCAGGGCGGCGATCAAGGTCTCGGCCACGAACACGCCGCCGTAGGGACCGAAATGGCCGCGGCTGTCGGGCAGGTTATAAGCTTGCATCAGGCATCCTCTGCTTGTTGGTCGGCAGCGCACACCGCCGCCATGAAGGCAATGATTTTCGCTGCATCCTTGATTCCCTTGTCGGCTTCGACACCGCTCGACACATCCACCGCCGGCGGCCGCAGGCGGCGTACCGCCTCGCCCACGTTGGCCGCCGTCAGCCCTCCGGAAAGAACGATGGGCAGCGGCATCCGCGCCGGGACCATGGACCAGTCGAAAATTTGACCGCCCCCGCCGAAGCCCTCGACAAAGGCATCCAGCAAAATCGCCCGGGCCGAACTGAAATCAGCCGCATATTGTATCAAATCCATCCCCGGCCTTACCCGCGCCGCCTTGATATAGGGAAACCGCCAGACTCGACATCGAGATTCGTCCTCGTCGCCGTGGAACTGGAGGAGATTCACCGGCACTCGTTCCAGCACGGCCTCGATCTCGCCGGGAGCAGCATTGACGAAAAGCCCGACGATGGTGACGAAGGGGGGAATCCGGTGGGCCAGTTCGGCGGCACGCTCGGGACTCACGTAGCGGGGGCTCTTCGGATAGAAGACGAAACCGATGGCATCGGCACCGGCGGCCACCGCCGCATCCACGTCGGCCTCCCGGGTCAGGCCGCAGATTTTTATGCGCGTTCTCATGACAAGGCTCCATTCAGAAAATCATCGCCGGGCTGGGGCAAACCCCAATGGGGTTCGTAGATCGGCCCGCCGAAATAGAGCCCGTCCGGCGAAAAGGTGGGAGCCGCCAGCTTGCGGTCCTTCGCTGCCAGCAATTCATCCATCCAGTTGGCCGGTTGCGCTCCCTTGCCGATATAAACCAGGCTGCCCACCAGATTACGGACCATGTGGTGGAGAAAGGCGCTGGCCTCGAAATCGAAGACGAAAAGGTCGCCGGCCCGCCTCACATCGGCCTTCCACAGGGTCTTGACCGGGGACTTGGCCTGGCATTCGGCGGCACGGAAGGCCGAGAAATCATGCTCGCCGAGAAGCCTGGAGGCGCCTTGCCGCATGGCATCCAGGTTGAGGGGTAGATGGAACCAGCCCACCCTGCCCTGCCACAGCCCGGGCCGCTGGGGACGATTGAGGAGCAGATAGCGGTAGCGCCGCCCCCGGGCGCTGAAGCGGGCGTGGAATTCCTCCGGCACGGCCTGGGCCCAGCGCACCGCCACGCCGTCCGGCAGGTGGGCATTGACGCCCCGCACCCAGGCCGTCAGAGGCCTGTCCACCCGAGTGTCGAAATGGACCACCTGGTGGCTGGCATGGACCCGGGCATCGGTACGGCCGGCACAGAGGGTGGTGATCGGCTCGCTGGCGATCGCCGACAGGGCAGCCTCCAGGACATCCTGGACCGTGCCTCCGCCAGCCTGGCTCTGCCAGCCGCGGAAGGCGGTACCGCAATATTCGATCCCAAGGGCGAATCTCATGACAGCCATACCCCCAGCGTCATCACCAGACCGACTCCGACCACCCGTCCGGTGTCCGCCCCCCGCCAGCGAGGCAGCTCGATGCGGACGACATGGCGCCCGCCGGTGCCGTGGCGGGAGTCGTCCAACAATTGGCGCCAGGCGCCCTTGGGGGGTTGCTGTTCCAGATAGTCAAACACCAGGGCCAGGCGCACCACCATGCGATCCGCATCCACGCGAAAGCGGCGCAGGGGCTGCATCAGGGCCCACAGGCCCGCCATCAGCCGATCCCGGGGCAGGGCCTCGAAAAGCCAGCCCAGGCTGCCCAGCATGGCGACCAGCCGGACCGCATGCAGGCTCGCTTCGTAGATGCCGGCGTCGGTGGGTGCCCAGGGCTGGTCGTGCCAGACCTCCCCCGGCGTTCCGTAGGCCAGGATGAGCCAGAGCGTCAGCAGCAGCCAGCGGGCGCGCCGCACCAGAATCCACCAGCGCCGGCATACGGCCTTCCCGGACAGCATGATGGCGAGGGCGAGACAGAGCACGGCCGGCCACGCCAGATGCTGGAGGGCGACGACGGCGACAAGCCAGGACAGCAGGCAGGAGGCGGGATGGGACATGGAGCTCCAAAATGCACATAGCCCCGCGAGGGGGCTATGTGTCTTGCGCAAGCAAGCGATTTTACGCGTTCAGACGCTCAAGAATACCCCGGGCCTGGTCCGCCAGATCCGGAGAGCCTTCGCCCATGACTTCCTGGAGCAGCTCCCGGGCGCCTTCCAGGTCGCCCATTTCCTCATAGGCCTTGGCGAGATCGAGCTTGGTATTGACCTCTTCCCAGCGGGGATCCCTGGCGGCGGCGACCTCGGCTACGGCTTCCAGTGCTGCCGGCGCAACCTCGGCGCCTTCAGGGGCTTCCACCGGTGTATCGGTGGCGAGGTCGAGATCGATGGAACCCAAGTCGAAACCGGGCGACTCGACGGTTTCCCCAAGCGTCGCCGCATCGGACAGCTGAACGTCGAATTCCAGGCCACCAGCATCCAGCGCGGTCGCATCGACGACTTCCTCGGCCACCGCTGCGGGCGCCTCGGCGAAAGCCGGGAGCTCCAGATCCTGGGCCTTTTCCGCCGCCGGCACGCCAATATCGAAATTGAAATCGAGTGCGTTGCCGGCTTCCGCCGCTTCGGACACCGCCGCGGACTCCGCTGGCTCGGACAAGTCGATCGCGGGCACGGACAGGGATTCGGCTCCAGCCAGTTCCATGGAGAGCACCGGCTCGGACATCTCCACCACGGCAGGTGCCGGCTCCTCGTGGGCCGGAGCAGCTTCGGCGGACAGACCGAGATCGAGATCGAAGTCCAGTGAGCCGGTTTCCAGCGCCTCCGGCGCCTCGACAGCCAATGCCGGAGCCGTGTCCGACGCCAAGCCCAGATCGAAATCGAGGGCACTGACTTCCGGAGCGGCCACCGCTGGAGCCGGTTCCGGGGCAGGCGGCGCAACCGGGGCGGGAGCCGCCTCGATGACCGGGCTACCAAGATCGAAATCCAGGCTCACCAGTTCGTGCTCCGCCGTTTTAGGCTCTTCCACTGCCATCGCCCCGGAAACGGTAATGGGGTCGGACAACTCCAGATCCGGCAGGGGCGCGGGTTCGGCAGCCATTGCCGGCTCGGCCTCCAGCGGAGCGGGCTCGGTGATCACCGTAGCCGCCTTGGCGGCCTCTTCCGGCGAGATGATGAGGGTGGCCTCGGCATCGAAGGACTCCGCCTTCTCCGCGGGCGCAGCCTTGCCGCCGGAATAGAGAGGATTCGCCGGATCGAGCCGGGCCCCCATGACGGCTACCTTCTCCCACTCCGGACCGGCGCCGCCGGTCTGGGCATAGAGTTCGCTCGCCAGGGTCTCGAATTGCTTCAGGCTCTTGCGGCCGGCGTAGATTTCCAGCAGCTTGGCATGGATAGCCGTACGATGGGGATCCTTCTGCAGGGCTTCGAGGAGGATTTCCTCAGCCTGGGCGTCGCGGCCGTAAGCCATGTAGACGTCGGCCTCAGCCACCGGATCGACTTCGTCGGTATCGATGGTCCCCGGGCCGGTCTGGCTGAAATCGGTGGCCTGGGGCGTGGTATTGCCGGTATCGACGCTTTGTCCGCCAGTAGACCTGAATACCGAATTGGGCCCCAAGCTCACCAAGCTGCTCGGCGACGCCATGGACAGGGTTTCAGACTGCTTGCGGCGACGCTTGACCAGGAAGTACCCCAACAGAAGGGCCAGGATGCCGCCGCCACCTGCCAGGGGCAGCGGATTTTCCATCAGGTCGTCCACAAGGCTCGGCTCGGGAAGCGGCTCCGGCGGCAGCACGGGCTTCTTGACTGCTGGGGGCTTGGGCGCCTCGGGTGCCTTGGGAGGTTCCGGCGCTTTCGGGGCCTCCTCTACCTTGGGGGCTTCGGCTGGCTTGGCAGCTTCCGCCGGCTTCGGCTCCTCAGCGGCCTTGACCGGCTCCGGCGCCTTGGGCGGCTCCGCCGGCTTGGCGGCCGGGACCGCCGGTTTCTGTTCTTCCGCTTTCTTGGCAGCAGACTGCTTCTGTAGTTCGGCCAGGCTCTGGTTCTTCATCTCGACCAGCTTCTGCAGGTCGGCAATGTTCTTTTCCAGGAGAGCCACGCGCTCCTGGGCTTCCTTCAGGGCCTTGTCCTTGGCGACCAGGGCCTCTTCGGCCACCTGCTTGCCCGCCCCGGCAGCGGCCTGCTTGCCCGTCGCATCCGTGCGCGCCACCTTGACCTGGTCTTTCTGGCTTTCCGCCGGCGCTGCCTTCTCCTCGACCTTGGCGGTAATCTTGCCGCCGGCGGCCTGGCCGCTTGCCTCTTCCTTGGCCGGCCCCTGGGCCGCCGCGGCGGCCAGCTTCCGGCGATAGGCGTTCCAGTCGGCGGCCTGGGCAAGGTAAACCTTCCTGGCTTCCTCCTGGGGAATGGCGGCAACCGTTTCCTTTTCCGGCAGGTTGAGGATGGCCCCCGCCTTCATGCGATTGATGTTGCGGCCGACAAAGGCATCGGAGTTGGCCCGGTAGAGGCCGATCAACATCTGTTCGAGGGAGACCCCTTCGTATTGGGCCTCGCTGGCGATCTTGCGCAGCGTGTCGCCCTGTTTCACCAGGCGCGTACCGCCTTCGGGTTTCCCGCTTTCGTCTTCCGCCGCCTTGGGCTTGGCTGCCGGCTTCGGCTCGGTCCTCGCCAGCGGCTCCTTGGCCGCTTTGGCCGCCGGCGTGCGCTCGGGCTCCACGCCACCCTTGAGGTTGGCTACCGGCCTGGCCTCGGCCACCGAGACCGCCTTGCCGGCCGATTTCGCCGCCACGTCCGGCGGGTCCAGCAGGAAGGTGTACTCCCGTACGAGACGACCGGCGGGCCAGTTCAGCTCCACCAGGAAATCAAGGAAGGGTTCGTTGACGGGACGGTTCGAGGTCACCCGAATGACGGATGTCCCGCTCGGGCGCTTGTCCAGGGTAAAGCGCAGATCCGAGAGGACCGATGCGTAATCCACCCCGGCCTGCCGGAAAGCATCCAGGGGCGCCAGGCGCACCATCATCCCGGCCAGTTCTTCGCGGCTGGCACCGACTTCGACCTCGGCCCGCAGCGGCTGCCCCAGACTGGAGAGAACCGTGATCTTGCCCAGACTTGCCGCTTCGGCAATCCACGGCGCCATGGACATTGAGGAAGCCACGGCAAGCGCCGCAGCACGCATTCTGAATCGTGAAACAAGTTTTTCGTTCACGGCGCCACCCTGAGCGTCGAATCGGGGCTTTGAAAATAACATCATGCACTTAGCTATGCAAGCTAATCTCGGTTGTGAATTCGCAATGCTACTGCGAATGTTAAACAAAAAACCGGGGTTGAGGCCCCGGTTTTTACGTCTTTCCACTCCTTGCCGATCAAGCTTCGATCAGGATGCGGAGCATGCGGCGCAATGGCTCGGCGGCGCCCCACAGGAGCTGGTCGCCGCAGGTGAAGGCGCCGAGGTAGTCGGAGCCCATGGCCAGCTTGTGCAGGCGCCCCACCGGAACGGTCAGGGTGCCGGTCACCGCCGCCGGGGTCAGCTCCCGCTCGGAGATTTCCCGCTCGTTCGGGACCACCTTCGCCCACTGGTTGTTCTTGGCGATGATATCGCTGATCTCGTCCAGGGGGACATCCTTCTTGAGCTTGATGGTCAAGCCCTGGGAGTGGCAGCGCATGGCGCCGATGCGCACGCACAAGCCGTCGATGGGGATCGAGCCCGGGCTGCGGAAAGCCGGCTTGCCGAGGATCTTGTTGCACTCGGCGCCGCCCTTCCACTCTTCCTTGGACTGGCCGTTTTCCACCGGCACGTCGATCCAGGGGATGAGGCTGCCGGCCAGGGGCGTGTTGCGGAAGTTCTTCTTGGGGAAGGCATCCGAGCGGATGGTCTCGGCTACCTTGCGGTCGATGTCGAGAATGGCGGAGGCCGGGTCGGCCAGGAGGTCGGCGACAGAGGCGTGGATGGTGCCCATCTGGGCGATGAGTTCCCGCATGTTCTGGGCGCCGGCGCCGGAGGCAGCCTGGTAGGTCATGGAGCTGACCCACTCCACCAGATCATGCTGGAAGAGGCCGCCGATACCCATGAGCATCAGGGACACGGTGCAGTTGCCGCCGATCCAGTTCCTGCCGCCCTTGGCCAGGGCGTCCTTGATGACGTGCATGTTCACCGGGTCGAGGACGATGATGGCATCGTCGGCCATGCGCAGGGAGGAGGCGGCGTCGATCCAGTGGCCGTTCCAGCCGGCGGCGCGCAGCTGGGGGAAGATTTCCTTGGTGTAGTCGCCGCCCTGGCAGGTGACGATGATGTCCATCTGCTTCAGGTCGGCGATGGAGGCCGCATCCTTCAGGGTGCCGCCTTCCTTGCCCCCGAAGGCCGGGGCCTTGCCGCCGGCCGCCGAGGTGGAGAAATACACCGGCTCGATATGGGCGAAGTCACCCTCTTCCACCATGCGCTGCATGAGGACGGAACCGACCATGCCGCGCCAACCAACCAGACCAACCTTCTTCATCGCATCGTTCTCCGATTAAAACCTTGTGCTACAGCGCCGCCAGCACGGCGTCGCCCATCTGCTTCGTCCCGACCCGGTTGGTACCGGGTTCGTAAATATCCCCGGTCCGGAACCCCTGGGCCAGCACCTTCTTGACGGCGTTTTCGATCCGCACCGCCTGCTCTTCGAGCCCAAAAGTGTAGCGCAGCATCATCGCCGCCGACAGGATGGTGGCCAGAGGATTGGCGACGCCCTTGCCGGCGATGTCCGGGGCCGAGCCGTGGGAAGGCTCGTAGAGGCCCTTCTGCTTGTCGTCCAGGGAGGCCGACGGCAGCATGCCGATGGAGCCGGTGAGCATGGAAGCCTCGTCCGACAGGATGTCGCCGAACATGTTGCCGGTGACCATGACGTCGAACTGCTTGGGGGCCTTGACCAGCTGCATGGCGGCATTGTCCACCAGCATGTGGGAAAGCTCCACGTCCGGGTAGTCCTTGGCCAGGTCGATCATGATGTCGCGCCAGAGCTGGGTGCATTCCAGGACGTTCATCTTGTCCACCGAGCACAGGCGCTTGTCGCGCTTGCGGGCGGCCTCGAACGCGACCCGGCCGATGCGGCGGATTTCCGACTCGGAATAGACCATGGTGTTGAAGCCGACACGCTCGCCATTTTCCTCGCGCACGCCGCGGGGCTGGCCGAAATAAATGTCGCCGGTGAGTTCGCGCACGATCAGGATATCGAGGCCGGCCACCACTTCCGGCTTCAGGGTCGAGGCATTGGCCAGTTCGGGATAGAGGATGGCCGGCCGCAGGTTGGCGAACAGGTTGAGATCCTTGCGGATACCCAGGAGGCCACGCTCCGGACGCAGTTCCCGGGGCTGGCTGTCCCACTTGGGGCCACCCACGGCGCCGAGCAGCACGGCGTCGGCTTCCCGGGCCAGCTTCTGGGTAGCTTCGGGATAGGGAGTGCCGGCAGCGTCCACGGCGCAGCCGCCGATGAGCCCTTCCTCCATTTCCATCTTGAGGCCAAGGGCCTTCAGGACCCGCACGGCTTCAGCGGTGATTTCGGGGCCGATGCCGTCTCCCGGCAGAACACAAATCTTCATTTTATTTTCCTTGTTACGCGAACAGCCAGGGCTGCTCGATGCGGCGCTTTTCTTCGAATTCATGGATCTTGTCGGCATGGCGCAGGGTCAGGCCGATATCGTCCCAGCCATTCAGGAGGCATTCCTTGCGGAAGGCGTCGACCTGGAAGGGAATGCCGTAGCCGTCCGGGCGGATCACCGCCTGGGCCGGCAGGTCAACCACCAGCTTGTAGCCCGGGGTCGCCTCCACCTGCTTGAACAGGGCATCCACCTCGGCAGCCGGCAGGACGATGGGCAGGATGCCGTTCTTGAAGCAGTTGTTGAAGAAGATGTCGGCGAAGGACTCGGCGATGACGGCCTTGAAGCCGAAATCCAGGAGGGCCCAGGGCGCGTGCTCCCGGGACGACCCGCAACCGAAGTTCTGGCGGGTGAGCAGGACCTGGGCGCCCTGGTAGCGGGGCTGGTTGAGGACGAAATTGGGATTCTTGGGCCGCAGGGAGCAATCCTGCCCCGGCTGGCCCACGTCCATGTAGCGCCATTCGTCGAAGGCGTTGGGGCCGAAGCCCGAGCGCTTGATGGATTTCAGGAATTGCTTGGGGATGATGGCATCGGTATCGACGTTGTTGCGGTCGAGGGGGGCCACCAGCCCATCCAGACGTACGAACTTTTCCATTGCAGCCCTTACTTGGTAGCGCGCTGGATGGCTTCGCCACCCTTTTCGATGTCCTTGCCGATGCCCTGCACGGTGTTGCAGGCGGACAGGGCAACGATGGAGGCAAGGGCGAAAAGCACGAAGGCGATTTTTTTCATGGGTTCTCTCCTGGCTCAGAGCAAGTCACGAACATCGGCGAAGTGCCCGGCGATGGCCGCTGCCGCCGCCATGGCCGGACTGACGAGATGGGTCCGCCCGCCGGGGCCCTGGCGGCCCTCGAAATTGCGGTTGGAGGTGGAGGCGCAGCGTTCCCCCGGCTCCAGGCGGTCGGCATTCATCGCCAGGCACATGGAGCAGCCGGGCTCCCGCCACTGGAAACCGGCGGCGGTGAAAATCTTGTCCAGCCCCTCGGCCTCGGCCTGGCGCTTGACCAGCCCGGAACCGGGCACCACCAGGGCGAGCTTGACGCTGGCTGCGACGCTGCGCCCCTTGGCGACGGCCGCCGCCTCCCGCAGATCCTCGATGCGGGAATTGGTGCAGGAACCGATGAAGATCTTGTCGACCTTGATGTCCTTGATCCCCATATTGGGATTCAGCCCCATGTACTGCAGGGCCCGCTCCATGCCCTCACGCTTGACCGGGTCGGTCTGCTTGGCGGGATCGGGGACCGTGGCGCCGATGCCCACCACCATCTCGGGGGAGGTTCCCCAGGTGACCTGGGGCTGGATATCCTCGGCCTTGAGCTGGATGACGCGGTCGAACCGGGCACCCTCGTCGGATTTCAGGGTGCGCCAGTAGGCCACGGCCTTTTCCCAGGCATCGCCCCGGGGCGAGAAAGGACGGCCGCGCAGGTAGTCGATGGTGGTGTCGTCCACCGCCACGAAGCCCATGCGGGCGCCGCCCTCGATGGCCATGTTGCACAGCGTCATGCGGCCTTCCATGGAAAGGCCACGGATGGCGCTGCCGGCGAATTCGATGGCGTAGCCGGTACCGCCGGCGGTGCCGATGGTGCCGATGACGGCCAGGGCGATGTCCTTGGCGGTGACGCCCTTGCCCAGACGGCCCTCGACGGCCACGAGCAGGGTCTTCGACTTCTTCTGCACCAGGCACTGGGTGGCCAGCACATGCTCGACCTCGGAAGTACCGATGCCGTGGGCCATGCAGGCGAAGGCGCCGTGGGTGGAGGTATGGGAATCGCCGCAGACCACGGTCATGCCGGGCAGGGTGGCGCCGTTCTCCGGCCCCACCACATGGACGATGCCCTGCTTCGGATCCCTGAAGGGGAAGTAGGCGAGCGCCCCGACCTCTCGGATATTGGCGTCCAGGGTTTCCACCTGGAGCCGGGAAACCGGGTCCAGGATGCCCTCGTCCCAGTGGTCGGTGGGGGTGTTGTGGTCGGCGGTGGCGACGATGGAGGAAACCCGCCAGGGCTTGCGGCCGGCCAGTTTGAGGCCCTCGAAGGCCTGCGGGCTGGTCACCTCGTGGATGAGGTGGCGGTCGATATAGATAAGCGCGGTCCCGTCATCCTCCTGATGGACAACGTGGCTTTCCCAAAGCTTGTCGTAAAGAGTCTTCGGCATGGTCTCGACAAAGGCCGTAAAGCCTTGAATTATGGCACAGGGAGACCATTGTTAGTGCTTTTGCGCGGCTTGATAGAGGGGAAGGACCCGTTCCGAATACTTGGCCAGGTCCTTCTGCCGGTTCTCGTGGGAGGGGTGGGTGGATAGCCACTGGGGCGGAGCGCCGCCGGATTCGGCCTTGGACATCTTCTGCCAGAGGGTGAGGGAGGCCCTGGGGTCGTACCCCGCCCGGGCGGCCAGTTCGACGCCGATGCGGTCGGCTTCGGTCTCGAATCCCCGGCTGTTGGGCAGGCTGATGGTGAGGTCGGTGATCAGCTTGGCGAGGTCCAGCTGCCCCGAACTCGCCCCCACCGCCGCGCCGACGACGGACAGGCCGAGGCCGGTGGCCATGGCCTGGGAAGCCCGCTCGCGGCCGTGCTCCCGCAGGGCATGGGCGATCTCGTGGCCCATCACCGCCGCCAGCTCGTCATCGGTCAGGTTGAGCTTTTCGATGAGCCCCGAATAGACCGCAATCTTGCCCCCCGGCATGCACCAGGCGTTGATTTCCGGCGAATCGATGACATGGGTCTCCCATTTCCAGCCCGGCGCGTCGGGACGGAAAGCCGCCGTGGCGGGAATGAGGCGCTGGGCGATGGCCCGCACCCGGGCCACTTCCTGGGGATTGCGGTCGAGATCGTGCTGCTGCTCGGATTTGTGGAGGACATCCTGATAGGCCTGCAGCGAGGCCTGGTTCACCTCGCTGGCGGACACCCACAGGGTCTGCTTGCGCTCCACCCCGACCACCCCGGGCTGGGTGGACTGCTGGGTCGCGCAGCCGAACAGACACAAAGCCAGCGCCAGCCCAACCCCCCAGCGCTGCAGATAGTGAACTTTTTGCAAGGAAGCCGCCATCTTTCACTCCTCACTCGTCTTGCCAATCCCCCCGTCGCGCACCCACAGCAAAACCAGTACCAAGCCGATCAGGGCGAAGACCGAACAAAGGGAATAGGTCCATGCCGCCCCGACCCAATCCCAGGTCCAGCCGCTAACCAGGCCGCCCAGCAGACCGCCTGCCCCGAAACTCATGCTGGAATACAGGGCCTGGCCGCGCCCCTGGGCCCGCCCCGGGAACCACTGGTTGATGGCGGCGATGGCGGCGGCGTGATAGGAGCCGAAAGTCAGTCCGTGCATGAGCTGGGCGAGGACCACCAGCAATATCGATTCCACCCCCCAGCCGATGATCAGGAAGCGCACCACCGCCGCCGCGAAGCTGGCCACCAGGATGGCCCGCAGGGAATAGCGCCGAGACAGCCGCGCCATGAAGAGGAAGACGACGATTTCCGCCACCACCCCCAGGGACCACAAGAGCCCAACCCCGGTCTTGCTGTAGCCGTGATTGGCGAGATGGATGGAATAGAAGACGTAAAGGGCTCCGTGGGCCGCCGACATGGCGAAGCAGGCAGCCAGGAGAGCCTGTACCCGGGGCTGGCGCAGGATATCGCCGATCCCCTGCCCCGCCTCGTGGGCCTTGGGGGCAGGCGACTCCGGCACGGCAAGGGCCAGCACCAGGATGCCGACCAGGACTCCCCAGCAGACCCACAGCACCCCCGAGAGGGGCACCCAGTCCAGGAGCCCCCCGGTCCCCATGACGGCCACGATGAAGCCGATGGACCCCCACAGGCGGATGCGGCTGTAACGCCCCTTCTCCTCGCGCAGATGGTCGAAGGTCAGGGTCTCGACCAGGGGCAGGGCCGCGCTCCAGAAGAAGGCCAGGACCGCCATGGCCACCAGCATCCCGGCCAGCCGGTCGAGCCAGAAGAAGGCGGTGAAGCCCAGGAGACTCGCCAGCCCGGCCAGGCGAACGATGGGAACCCGCTGTTGCCGGCGGTCGGCGAGCCAGCCCCAGACATTGGGCCCGACCAGGCGCATCAACTGCATCTGGGACATCAGGAGGCCGATATCCCAGGCGGAGAAATTCAGGGACTGGAGGTAAAGCCCGAAATAGGGCGAGAAGGCGCCGACGAAGGCGAAGTAGAAGAAGTAGTAGCCGGAAAGGCGCCAGTAAGGCAGGGAATGCATCCGGCAATTTTACCGGATGCAGACCGAGAGAACGGCGGCTTCAGTTCCTGTGCTGCTGGCCCGTCCGGAAGGCGAGCATGAAGTGGTAGAGCTCGTCCTTGACCCTGACCCGCTGCTTCTTCAGGTCTTCCAGGGTGAAGTCCGCCACCGGCATGTCGTGCTCTTCCAGTCCCTCCACCCGGCCGGTCAATCGATGGTAGGTGTCGAAAAGCCGCGAGAAATGGGCATTCGACTGCCTGAGCACCGATATCGCGTCGTGCATGTCCGGAAATTCCTGGTGAAGGTCGTGGTGTTCGACTTGCATGCTTCCTCCTGATTGCGGCACGCGCCGCCCCGCGGGCGGCAAGAAGATATGAAACCTTACGCGATTTTGCCCGGAATGATCGGCGTCGAACAGACCACGTCGCCGCATTGGGCACGGTGCCGCAGGGCATGGTCCATCAGGACCAGCGCCAGCATGGCCTCGGCAATGGGCGTCGCCCGGATGCCGACGCAGGGATCGTGGCGCCCCTGGGTCGCCACCTCGACGGCACCGCCCTGGCGGTCGATGGAGCGGCGCGGCTGGGCGATGGACGAGGTGGGCTTGATGGCGAGATTGACCAGGATGTCCTGGCCGCTGGAGATGCCGCCCAGGATGCCCCCGGCGTGGTTGCTGGCAAATCCCGCGGGTGTCATCTCATCGCCATGCTCGCTGCCCTTCTGGGCTACAGAGGCGAACCCGGCGCCGATCTCGACGCCCTTGACGGCGTTGATGCCCATCATGGCATAGGCGATTTCGGCATCCAGGCGGTCGAAGACCGGCTCGCCCCAGCCCGGCGGCACGCCCCGGGCGGTGACGGTGATGCGGGCGCCCACCGAATCCAGGGCCTTGCGCAGTTCGTCCATATAGGCTTCGAGGTGCGGCACCAGGGCGGCATTGGGAGCGAAGAAGGCGTTGCCGTCGATGTCGGCCTCGGCGGCGAAGGGAATATCGATCTGGCCGAGGGCGCTCATCCAGCCGCGCACCGTCACCCCGCAGCGCTCCTTCAGCCACTTGCGGGCAATAGCCCCGGCCGCCACCCGCACGGCGGTCTCCCGGGCGGAGGAACGGCCGCCGCCCCGGTAATCCCGGAAGCCGTACTTCTGGGTGTAGGTGTAGTCGGCATGGCCCGGCCGGAAGGTCTCGGCGATATTGCCATAGTCCTTGCTGCGCTGGTCCTGGTTGCGGATCAGGAGGGCGATCGGGGTGCCGGTGGTCCGGCCTTCGAAGACCCCCGAGAGAATCTCCACCGTGTCCGGTTCCCGGCGCTGGGTGACATGGCGGGAAGTGCCGGGCTTGCGGCGGTCCAGCTCGGCCTGGATATCCGCCTCGCAGAGTTCAAGACCCGGAGGGCAGCCGTCCACCACGCAGCCGATGGCCGGCCCGTGAGATTCGCCGAAGGAAGTGACAGAAAAAAGGGTACCGAAGGTATTGCCGGACATGGCTGGAAATGGGCTGAAGGTGGGAGCTAGAATGGAGCGAGGAGTTTACCATGCCGAAATCCCGCAGGAAGCCTGCCCCGCCCGCTCCCGGCGCCGCCTCCGCCCGGCCCGGCTGGCCGCCCGCGAGCGCCGCGGCCAAGCCCGATCCGCGCCTGCAGGCCGCCAACCGCTGGCAGCGCAGCAAGCGTTACGGCTGGGACAGCCGCTGACGGAACCTAGCCCTTGGCCGGCTCGCCCGGCCAGTGCTTGATGTAGCTCTTCAACATCTTGTTCTCGAAGCTCTGTTCTTCAAGAACCGCCTTGGCCACATCGAGGAAGGAAATCACGCCCATCAGGGTGGCGCCGTCCATCACCGGCAGATAGCGGCTGTGCTTGTCGATCATCAGGCGGCGCAGGTCGTTGGCTTCCATGTCGGGGGGGACGGTCACCGGGTCCGCCACCATCACATCACCGACGGTCACCGCATCGAGCTTGCCACCATGCTGCTTCACAGCCCGCAGGACCTCGCGGAAGGTGAGCATGCCGATCATCTTCCCTTCGCCCATGACCACCAGCGAGCCGAGATCGTGCTCCGCCATGGTCTCGATGGCGCTGGTCAACGACTGCTGCGCCGGAGTGGTAAACAGGGCCACACCCTTGATCCGAATGATCTCCCTCACCTGCATGCCGATCTCTCCTCCTTGGACGTACCCGAGGCATATTAGAGCATCCTGTCGCTTTGCGAAAGCCGCCGGTCCGACCCCAAAAATCTCTGCCGCATAGCCGCCAGAAGCCGAAAACCGATGGGCGCCACGAAAAATATAATCATCGATACAAAGGCTTACGGCAACCCATCGGCGACAGGAAATTCCAAATATATTTCTCGATGCCACTTGCAAATAAAGTCGATTGAACTATACAATTCGTTTTATGACCTAAGTCATACACCCATAGGATGCGTGGGTATTCTCAAACCGCTCGCGTATGGAGATCGAATGATGAGCACCATGAAGACCATTGAAAAAATCGACCCGCGTGAAATTCGCCGCAAACTGGGTCTCAACCAGCAGCAATTCTGGTCCACTATCGGCGTGACCCAGAGTGGCGGCTCCCGCTATGAGAGCGGCCGCAACATGCCCAAGCCGGTCCGCGAACTGCTGCGCCTGGTCCACGTCGAGCAAATCGACATCAAGAGCATCAAGCGCGAAGACCAGGAAGTCATCGACTACCTGAAGACCCAGGAGCCGGAGCTCTACAAGACCTTGAAGAAGTCCGCCCGTTCCAAGGCCAAGAAGGCCGCCTGACCGGCAGCGGAAGACCATTGTGGGGAATTCATAGCGGGGGGCCCGAAACCGGCCCGGGAAGCGCAGCCGTGCCCTAGGTGCGGCGGGTGCTGCAGAGCCGGAGTGGAGCCGCGCACCGATTCATTCACAAAGCCGACGGGCATCAGGGGCTGATCAGCACCTTGATGCCCGTTTTCTCTTGGATTTCCCTGGCGAAAGCCGCCAGTTCTTCGGAATCGAGACGGCCCAGGCGCTCAGCCCCGGGCCGCAGGGAAGGCCGCGCCAAACCGTACAGGTGGATACCGGCGATCTTCCCGTACAGTGATTTCAGAAACTCGCAATAGGCTTGGCGATCGGCTTCCGACGGGGCCTTGCCGTCCACGGCGAACCAGCAGGTCTGCACCCAGGTCGGGGCCAGGCGAGCACAGGTTTCCAGGCGGCGGAGCACGGTGGCCGGAGCCGAGGGAGCTCCGTTCACCGCTCGGGTCGCCTCTTCACCGATGCGATCCACCTTGAACCATACCTCGCCGCCGGCCTCGCCAATTTCCCTGATGCCCTCCTGCACGGCGGGGCGGTGCAGCAGACTGCCGTTGGTGATCAGACGGATCTTGACTTCGGGCAGCAATCCCCGTGCCGCCAGGGCTTCCCGCACCAAACGGACAACGGCGGGGAATTCCGGGGCGCTGGTGGGCTCGCCGTTGCCGGAAAAGGCCACATCCACCAGGCGGCGGGATTCCGGCGGCACCGCCCGCACCATGAAATCGCCTGCCACGGCATCGTCCAGGAAGCGCTCCAACTCGCTGCCCAGGAGGGCAAGATCGATGGGCGGCGGCCCGCCGCGGCCAAGGTCTTCCACCTGGCAATAGGCGCAGGCCCAGTTGCAGGCGTTGTTGACGTTGAGATTCACGCCGATCGACACCCCACCGGCCCGGCGGGAGACGACGGGATAGATGTAAGTCATGCCGGCGCTGTCGCGGCGATGATCTTCGATGGTAAGCATGGAGCCATTGTATAATTATTGGTTTCCCTCTTCACCCCATCCTCCGATGCTCATTACCCGCCGCCTCGAATTCGACGCCGGCCACCGCATCCCCGACCATCAGAGCCAGTGTCGGCATCTGCACGGGCATCGGTACGCCATCGAGATCACCCTTTCCGGCGATGTCATCGAAAAGGACGGGGACGCCGCCAACGGCATGGTGATGGACTTCTCCCAGGTCAAGGCCATCGCCCGCAAGCATGTCGTGGATCAGTGGGATCACGCCTTCCTGGCCTATGCCGGAGACCGGGCCATCGTCGATTTCCTCGCCGCCCTGCCCGGCCACAAGACGGTGATCCTCGATCGGGTGCCGACGGCGGAGAATCTGGCGCGCATCGCCTTCCGCATCCTCGACGCCGCCTATCGGGACACCTACGGCAACCACCTGCGCCTCCACTGCATCCGCCTTTACGAGACGCCCAACTGCTGGGCCGACGTCATCAGCAACACCGCGGATTGAGCGTTTAGGCGGACTCCCTATATACTGGGGAAAACTCCGGGTTCTTACCAACGGAGTACCGACAGGGGGTCTCAGATCGACATGGGCAGCGGGACCAAACAGCAGATTGATGCCCTATGGGCCTCCGCGGACCGCTTTCGCAGCCTGCTCAATCTATCCACCGACTGGTACTGGGAGCAGGACACCGAGTTCCGCTTCACCTATCACCAGGCTAACCGGTTCGACATAAGCTTCGACGACCTCTTCCTCATAGGGAAAAGGTACTGGGAACTGAACACGACGCTTTCCCGGACCGAATGGGCTGCCCACCAGGAGGTGCTGGCACGGCATGAACCCTTCCGCGGCCTGGAATACGGCATATTCCTGCCCGGCGGCGAAATCCGGCATTTTCTTGCCCACGGCGAACCGGTCTTCGACAAGGGCGGCGCCTTCGCGGGCTATCACGGAACCACCACCGAAATTACCCGGCGCAAGCAGGGAGAGGAGTCCCTGCGCCTGGCGGCCAGCGTCTTCGCCCAGGCCAGCGAAGGGATCATCATCACCGATGCCCGGTGGCGCATCGTGGACAGCAACCCGACCATTACCGAATGGACCGGCTTCGAGCGCCAGGAATTGCTGGGGCGGGATTTGCGGGAGCACTTCGCCGAAAACGGCGACGATGTCGACATGATCGAAACCGTCCTCTGCTCCCTGGCCGAACGCGGCCACTGGCGGGGAGAGACCCGGGGCCGCCGCAGGAATGGCGACATCCTGCTGGAGATGCTCACCGCCAGCGCCGTCCGGGACGGAACGGACAAGGTTTCCCACTACACCTTCATTTTTTCGGACATCACCGCCCTCAAGGAGCACCAGCAAAGGCTCGAGTACCTGGCCCATTACGACCCCCTGACCCGGCTTCCGAACCGGGTCCTGCTCGGCGACCGCATCCAGCAGGCCCTGACCCAGGCCGAGCGCTCGGGGGAGGTCGTGGCCGTGGCCTACCTGGACCTGGACGGCTTCAAGCCCGTCAATGACCGGCTGGGCCATGCCGCCGGCGACACCCTCCTGGTCGAGGTGGCCAGGCGTCTGCGGGGCTGCGTCCGGGCCGCCGACACGGTCGCCCGCCTGGGGGGCGACGAGTTCGTCCTGATCATCAAGGCCCAGGATTTCGGCGATTGCGAAGCCGCCACCCTGCGGGTGCTGTCCACCCTGTCGGCCACCTACACCATCGACGGCATGGCGGTCGAACTGTCGGCCAGCATCGGCCTCACCCTCTTCCCCAGCGACGGCGCCGATCCCGACGTCCTCCTGCGCCACGCCGACCAGGCCATGTACATCGCCAAGCAGGCCGGCCGCAACCGCTATCACCTGTTCGATTCCGAGCAGGACCGCCAGGTCAGCGCCCACCGGGAACGCCTGGCGCGTATCGAGGCGGCGCTCCCCGCTGGCGAATTCGTCCTTTTCTACCAGCCCAAGGTCGACATGAAGCAGGGCAAGGTCATCGGGGCCGAAGCCCTCATCCGCTGGTATCACCCCGAACAAGGGCTGCTGCCCCCCGGGGAATTCCTGCCCCTGGTGGAAGAGACCGAGTTCTCCATCGCCCTCGGCGAATGGGTCATCGCCACCGCCCTCGACCAGATGCGCCAATGGCGCGCCGCCGGCCTGGAACTACAGATCAGCGTGAATATTTCGGCCCGGCAACTGCAGGCCAAGGACTTCGTCGATCGCATCCAGATGCTCCTGGCGGCCTGCCCCGAGGTGCCGCCCCAGTGGCTCGAGCTGGAAATCCTGGAGACAGCGGCCCTGGACGACATCCATTACATTGGCCAAGTCATCCACCGCTGCCACGATCTGGGCCTCTCCTTCGCCCTCGACGACTTCGGCACCGGCTATTCCTCCCTCACCTATTTCAAGCGCCTCCCCGCCCGCCTCCTGAAAATCGACCAGTCCTTCATCCGGGACATGCTGGTGGACCCGGAAGACCTGGCCATTGTGGACGGCGTCATCAGCCTTGCCCGAGCCTTCCGCCGGGAAGTCATCGCCGAGGGAGTCGAGACCGTGGAGCACGGCGTCCGCCTCATGGCAATGGGCTGCAACCTCGCCCAGGGCTACGGCATTGCCCGTCCCATGCCGGCCGACGCCCTGGCCGCCTGGGTCAGGGATTATCGGCCAGACCCGCGCTGGCAGTCATGCCTGTCCCCCTAGCAGGCCTCAGGACCGCACTCATCCTGACCGGCGGTGGCGCTCGCGCCGCCTACCAGGCCGGCGTCCTGGCCGCCATTGCCGGCCTGCTGCCCGCCCCGACCCGCAATCCCTTCCCCATTCTGTGCGGCACCTCCGCCGGCGCCATCAATGCCGCCACCCTGGCCTGCCAGGCGGAAAATTTCCGGGCGGCGGTGGATAACCTGCTTTCCATCTGGCGCAACATGCGGGCCGACCACGTTTACCGGGCCGATCCTGTGGGCATCGGGCTTTCCGGGGGGCGCTGGCTGTCCATGCTGGCCCTGGGCTGGCTCCTCAAGAACCCACCGCGCTCCCTCCTGGACAACAGCCCCCTTCGCCACCTGCTGGCCCGGCACCTGGATCTCGGCGGCATCGACAGGGCCATCGCGGCCGGCGCGCTGCACGCGGTCAGCATCACCGCCTCGGGCTACGAATCGGGGGAAAGCGTCAGCTTTTTCCAGGCCCGGGGCGAGGTGGAGGCCTGGCGGCGGACCCAGCGGATCGGTTCCCGGGTCCGGCTCGATATCCATCACCTGATGGCTTCCAGCGCCATCCCCTTCATCTTCCCGGCGGTCCGGATCCACCGGGAGTATTTCGGCGACGGCTCCATGCGCCAGCAGGCCCCCATTTCCCCAGCCATCCACTTGGGTGCCGAGCGGGTCCTGGTCATCGGCGCCGGGCGCATGACTGAACCCCAGAAACGCCTGAGCTACGGCCGCTATCCGACCCTCGCCCAGATCGCCGGCCATGCCCTGTCCAGCATTTTCCTGGACAGCCTGTCGATGGACATCGAACGCATCCAGCGCATCAACCAGACCCTGTCGGCCATTCCCGAAGAGGCCCGCGAAGCGGCCAGGCTGCTGCTGCGGCCGATCCGTACCCTGGTCATCGCCCCCTCGAAACGCCTCGATCACTTGGCGGCACGCCACGCCCGCGCCCTGCCCTGGGCGGTGAAAGTCCTGCTCACCGGCATTGGCGCCATGAACCGGCACGGCGGCGCGCTGACCAGCTACCTGCTGTTCGAGCAGCCCTATACCCGCGCCCTCATCGAACTCGGCTACCAGGACACTCTGGCTCGGGCAGAAGAGGTCAGGGATTTCCTCGAAATCTGAGGAGCAGCGCGACTGCCGGGTCAGCCGCCGCGCAAGCGATCGTCGTCGTACGTGACCTCGATTCTGATGATGCTTCCTACCGTCTGTCCATCCAACTCCCCGGGCTCGAACCGGGCGTGGGAAAAAACGGATCTGGCCGATGCGGCAAATGCCCCGGGAAGCTCGCTTTGCTCGACCTCGACCTCCGTCACCAGGCCCAGATCGCTGATCCACAGGATCAGAACCACTTTGCCCGAAGCGATAAACCCTCTGATTTCGGGGATATCCAGGTCGATGGGCGCAATGGCGCGCGGCCGTTTGGTGAGCCTGCTCGCCGGATAGTACCGAAGTCCGGCAAAGGGCAGGCCGGAGGCATCCCTGCCATGATTCTCGACCTCCCTTCCGTCGGGCCGGGTCTCTTGCTGGTCGCCTGATGGAACGGCCGCCTGGCTGGCCTGGGGTAGCTCTTGAGGCGGCACCTCCGCCGGCGTCGGAAGCGGTTTGCGGTGCGGGTGGGCGACTCTGGCCAAGGTCGTTGCCAAGAACGCCGGCCCGGTCTTTTTCCCAGGCTCCACCAGGGCCGTTTTTCTGCTTTCACCGAAATAAGGCAAGACCACGACCGCGCCGTGCAACAGACACGAAATCACCAAGGCAGCAACGAAACGCTGCCGCCCTAAGACACCTCGGCCAGAAAAGTGGAGCAGACGGGTTCCGTGCAAACGAAATGGCTTAGGGAGGGAATATCGACCATTCATATGCTATATGAGTGCAAAAATACAGTCGTCACCCCATAGACATATCGTACAATGCATACCCCTGACAAGTAACTGACCAAAATCCATGTCATCGGGATGCAACCTCATCGCACCCATCGACTATTCAATATTCGAGAATCGAGGTGGAAATGCAAAAAGGCTTCAGTCTGATCGAGCTCATGGTCGTCGTGGCGGTGATCGGCATCCTGGCCGGCATCGCCTATCCGAACTATACGGACTACGTGATGCGCTCGAAGATCACCGAGGCGACCGCCAAGCTGTCGGAAAAGCGGGTGCAGATGGAACAGTATTTCCAGGATAACCGCCAGTATGCAAACGCCGCAACGCCCTGCACCACAGACTTGTCCGGCCAGAATTTCAACTTTGTCTGCAATGTACCGGATACTGCCAGTTACACCATCACTGCCACCGGCAGGGGATCGATGACTGGTTTCGTTTATTCCGTGAACCAGCTGAACGGTAAACGGTCCGTGATCACCAATGTTCCCGGCTGGAATACCGACTGCGCGGGATCGGGCTGGGTCACTACAAAAGGTGGCGCATGCTGACACCGCGGCCAGCCCAGTCGGGGATGACCCTGATCGAGCTCGTCGTCGGCATAGGCATCCTGGGCGTGCTGTTGGCCCTGTCGGCGCCCAATTTCACCGCCTGGATCCAGAACAGCAAAATCCGCACCACCGCCGACGCTGCCCAGAACGGCCTCCAGCTGGCACGGGCCGAGGCGGTCCGGCTCAACGCCCGGGTGCAGCTCGCCCTCGGGGATGGCGCCGACTGGACGGTGGGCTGCGTCACCTCCAGCGCCACCTGCCCCGCCAGCATCCAGGCCCGCTCGGCGGGAGAAGTCTCCAGCAATGTGGCGGTTAGCCCGGCTCCGGTGACCGTGGTTTTCAACGGACTGGGCAAGGTCGTTTCCGGCAGCGGCGACATCGACATAACGAATCCCGCCGGCGGCTCCTGCGCCCCCGCAGGACCGATGCGTTGCCTGCGGGTGAGCGTGTCTGCCGGCGGACAGATCCGCATGTGCGACCCCGATACCAACCTGCCCGCCGCCAATCTCCAAAGGTGCTAGCGTGCCCCGATCCAGCCCCTATCCGAGCACTCACCAGGGGGGCTTCATGTTGCTGGAAGCCCTCATCGCCATCCTGATCTTTTCCCTGGGCGTCCTTGGCGCCATCGGCATGCAGGCGGTCGCCGTGAAGCAGACCACCGACGCCCGGTACCGCACCGAGGCTTCCCTGCTGGTCAACCAGTTGATCGGCAGGATGTGGGTGAGCGACCGGACGCCTGCCTCCCTGGCGGCCAACTTCAACACCGGGAATACCAACTACAACACCTGGAAGGATGAAGTCCGCCAGACCTTGCCGGGCATCGGCGTCGGCACGGCGCCGACGGTCAATGTGGGCACCGACGGGACCGTCACCATCGTCATCTACTGGCGTCTGCCCAGCGATCGTCCGGACGCGCCGCCCCACAACTACACGACAGTGACCCAAATCCGGTGAAGGAAGCAGGATTGTCGCGACCAACCCAGCCCCCCCCCCAACGAGCTTCTGGCTTCAGCCTGGTGGAAATCATGGTGGCCATGGCCATCGGGATGTTCGGCATCATCATCATGATGCAGCTGTTCGCCCTGGCCGAGGACCGCAAGCGCACCGCCACCGGGGCCGGCGATGCCATGAGCAATGGCGCCATTGCCCTCTACGGCCTGCAGCGCGACATCCGCCAGGGTGGCTACGGCTTCAGCGCCCTCAACCTCTTCGCCTGCAACGTGACATTGCCGTCGGCGGCCACCGTCCCCTTGGCACCGCTGATCATCAACCCGGCCACTTCGGTGATTCCGGCAGGGGATTTCAATAGCGACACCCTCCTGGTCTCTTTCGGGACCGCAAATGGCCAGCCCCAGGGCAACCCCATCTCCGGCCAGACGGGCAAGGACTACGTCGTCCAGATGCCCTCGGCCTTCGCGGTCAATGACCGGGTGATCGCCGCGACGACCACCTGTCCCGGCAACCTGGTGCTGGACCGGGTGAGCGCCGTTGGCGGGACGGCCGTCACCGTCGTCAGCGGCCCCGGCGGCTCGACACTCTACAACCTGGGGCCCGCGCCCAAGGTGCTGGCTTATGCCATCCGGGTCGGCAACCTGACGGTGTGCGACTACCTCGTCAAGAATTGCGGCGATGCGACCAAGACCAGCGATCCGACGGTGTGGGTGCCGGTCGCCAACAACATCGTCCGCATGAAGGCTCAATACGGACTGGATTCCTCGCCAATGACAGGCGCCGTAGCCTCCTGGAACGCCGCGGCCCCCACCACGCCATCCGCCGCCTGCGGTTTCGCCCGGGCCCAGGCGGCACGCCTTGCCCTGGTGGCGCGCAACAGCTACTACGACAAGAGCACCGTAACGACCGCATCACCCTCCTGGGCAGGCAGCGCAAGCAATGCCATCGACCTGACGAAAAAAGCCAATGGCGTCACCATCGATCCGGATTGGCAACACTACCGCTACAACGTCTTCGAGACCGTGGTACCGATTCGCAACGTCACCTGGATGGGAGTGCAAGCAGGATGCTAGCCAAGACGGGGCGCTTTTCCCGGCAAGCGGAATCTCGCGCCAGGCAACGGGGGACGGTGCTGCTGATCGCGCTGATCGTCCTGGTGGCGATGACCCTGGGCTCCATCGCACTGGTGCGCTCGACCGACACCGCCAATCTCATCGCCGGCAACCTGGCCTTCCAGCAATCGGCCACCCTGGCGGGGGATACCGGCATTGGAGATGCGGTCAAGTGGCTTGACGACTGCGCCAACAACCGCAATGGCCGCACCGTCGCGTTGCTCGACAGCGACAGCGCCCTGGACGGCTATGCAGCGGCCGGCAGTGCCGCCGCCAACAACCCGGCGGCGGGCGAATCCTGGGATGCCTACTGGCTTCGGGTCATCAAGGGGACAAGAGACAGGCAAACGTCCGGCTCGCCCGATGCGGCAGGCAACCGTACCTTCTATGTGATCGACCGCCTGTGCAACTTCGCCGGCTCGCCCAGCGGCGGCGCAAGCTGCACCGCCTCGCCCGTGGTAACCACGGCCACCGGCAACGAGGAGGAAGCGGGAAGCATCCAGCTCAAAGCCGCCTCGGTGGTGTACTACCGGATCACGGCCCGCATCGAGGGGCCCAGGAATACCGTCAGCTATGTTCAAACCATGGTGTCCATGTAAGTCCGATCCCGGACCATGATTGACAGCCGCCCCGCCTCACAACAGATCCACACTGCAGGAAGTGTTGCCATGATCGTCAGCAAACTGCCGAGGAAGCCCGGCCATCTGCTTCTGGCCCTCGTATGCGCCGTCAGCGCCCACGCCGGACAGACCGACATTTCCACCATGCCGCTGAACACCTACTCGGCGCCATCGTCCACAGACGTCAAGCCTAATGTGCTCTTCGTCCTGGATGATTCGGGCAGTATGGACTGGAACTACATGCCTGACTGGGCCAACGACAGACCGCCCAATTACAGCTCCCTTCCCACCTACCTGACCAAGAACAGCGCCTTCAATGGGGTGGCCTACAACGCCGCGGTCACCTACACGCCACCGGTCATGTACAACGCGGACGGCACCCAGGACACCACGACCTATCCCAGCCAGACCTCGGCGGCAACATCCGGGTGGACGGCGGTGAAGAACGATGGCTACGGCGTCCAGAGCAACACCACCAGCAACCTGGTCAACAATGCGTATTTCTACACCGTCGTGGCCGGCGAGTACTGCGATTCGCCGAGTTTGAGGAACTGCGTCACCTCGAACGTTCCGACGGGAAGCTATACCTATCCCGCCAAACTACGCTGGTGCAGTAGCGGCAATCTCTCCACCTGCCGGGCTTCCTGGTACTCGAACAATAAGTATCCCCGCATCCCGGCCCCCCGCACCGCCACCATCACGGTGGCGGGGGCCACCAGCACAAGCGTCGCCCATATCACAGTCAACGGCCAGAAAATCCTCTCCGGCGCCACCACCGCGTCCAGCACCGCCAGCACTGTGGCCAGCGACATCGCCACCAATATCAACAACTGCAGCAACAGCCTGAGCGGCAACTGCACGGTCGCGGGCTACACCGCCACCAGTTCCGGTGCCGTGGTGACCATTTTCGCGCCTGGCGCCAGCAGCGACACCCCGATAGTGACGCCCGGCACCGGCTCCATGACTTTCACGGCCACTGCCTTCGCCCGCGGCGCCATTCCCGACGCCACCCTGCTGGCGACGGGCGGCACCACGAGCAGCACCGTCATTCCTGGCGAGAATCTTCGCACGGCGATCACTTCCAGCGTCACCAGCTACCCCTATCCGGGCACCAATGCCAAGGCGGCGACACGCACCGATTGTGCCGGCACCACCTGCACCTATGCCGAGGAAATGACCAACTATGCCAACTGGTGGGCCTACTACCACACCCGCATGCAGATGATGAAGACGGCAGCCACCAATGCTTTCTCCAAGCTGGATTCGGATGCCGACGTGGCCAACGGCGTGTCTCGCTTCCGGGTCGGCTATCTCAGCATCAACAACAATACCAATAGCGATTTCCTGAACATCGGCGAGTTCAAGACTTCGCAGAAGCGGAACTGGTATTTGAAGCTCGTCAGCGCCAATCCGAACAACTCCACCCCCTTGCGGGCCGCCCTGGCGGATGCGGGCCGTCTGTATGCCGGAAAATTGACCGACACCACCCTGAACGGCAGCACGGTCACCGATCCGCTGCAGTATTCCTGCCAGCAGAATTACACCATCCTGTCCACCGACGGCTTCTGGAACAGCGGCGCCGGCTACAAGATGGACGGCACCACGGCGGTCGGCAACCAGGATGCCGCCTTGCCACGCCCCTACAACGACGGGGGAACAGCTACCCTCCAACGCCAGACCAGCACCCTTCAGAGGCAGACCACGCAATGGACGTCCCAAACAATGGGCGTGCTGCAACGGCAGGTCTCCCAGGTAACCAGCAGCACAAGCCAGATCCTCCAGAGCACATCCAACGATCGGGGGCGCAGCTGGTCCGATTGGAGCCCCACGTCTTCGTGCACCAAGCTTCTCAAGGGTAACAACCAAACCCAATGCCAGACGGTCACCACCGGCCCTACCCCCATGACTTCCTGTACCGACGTCCCCGCGTCCTCGGCGAACAACTACACAGCGACCACCTGCGGCACGACTGTGATATCCCCCTTCGCAAACGTCTCCACCTGCGCGGTGACCACCACGCCCGATGCCAACGGTTACACGACCCAGTGCCGGTATGCCTGGCAAGCGACGGCCGGGACGTCCATCTGTTCGCCAGCCTATGCCCCGAACGACTACAGCAATCCGACCGTATACAAGAATTGCGCCCGGGTGGATGGGCCGTGGGTGAATGCCACCTCCTGCACCGTAAACACGGCGATTGATGCCAATGGCATTACGACCCAATGCCAATATACCGGCTGGACCGCTGGTTCCAATGTCACCTCATGCACCGCCGTCTCCCAATCCGCTTCTCCGAACTACACGGTCGGCACGGCGATCCAGTGCCAATCCCTCCCCAGCGGCGGAACCTCCGACACCCTGTCGGACGTCGCCGCCTACTACTACAACACCGACCTGCGGGATCCCGACGCCGGCAGGGGAACCGGAACCTGTACCGGACCCACCATCCCGCCAGCCACCACCGCCAATGACCTGTGCGCCAACAACGTGCCCGCCAGCGGCCTCGACGTAGCCAGCACCCAGCACATGACCACCTTTACCCTCGGCCTGGGGGCCCAGGGCCAGATGGTCTATTCGCCCACTTACTGGAATGACCAGAGCGGCGATTTCTACGATGTGAAGCAGGGCACGACCGCCAACCCCACCTCCGGCATCTGTTCCTGGCAAAGCAGCGGGCAGTGCAACTGGCCCACCCCGGCGTCGGATTCCATCAACAATATCGACGACCTCTGGCATGCAGCCGTCAATGGACACGGCGCCTATTTCAGCGCCACCGACCCCTCGACCCTGTCGGGCGCCCTGTCCAGCACCCTGACGACCATCATGAATACGCCGAGACCTGGCACGGCCGCTGCCGCCGCCAGCAGCAACCCGAATATCAGCACCACCGACAATTACGTCTTCAGTTCGTCCTACAAGTCGGTGGAATGGTACGGGGAACTTATCCGCCAGCAGTTGTCATCGACCGGGCAACTAAGCAGCCAGCAGTGGTCCGCCATGCAGTTGCTCGACTGCGCCACGACCCCTTGGCAGGCCGCCCACAACTATGTGGCCGGGAATATCTACAAGAACGGCAGCACCTGTTACCTGGTCGCGACGGACTATGCGTCGGGGGACACCTTCGGCACCACGGATACCGGCAACACCACCGTCATTACCGGCAGCCCCGTCACCCGCACCATTTACACCCAGGGCGGCAGCGGATTGATTGCCTTCCAGTGGAGCAGCCTGTCCGCCACGCAACAAGCCTATTTCACCAAGCCCCATATTGCCGGCCTGTCCCAATTCTGCGCCACCGGCGGCACCTGCCTGAACAGCACCCAGCAGAACAACGACACCATCGCCACCGGCGGTGCAGCCGGGGAAGCCCTGGTGAATTTCCTGCGGGGGGATCGCAGCCAGGAGGGCAACTACTACCGCGTGCGGGTCCACGTCCTGGGGGACATCGTCTCCTCCGAGGCCAGATATGTGAAAGCCCCCCTGTTCAACTACACGGATGCGGGATACAGCGATTTCAAGACGCTCAATGCTTCCCGCACCGGCACCGTATACGTGGCCGCCAACGACGGCATGCTCCATGCCTTCGATGCATCCAACGGCCAGGAACGGTGGGCTTACATCCCATCCCTGGTACTGCCCAACATCTACAAGCTGGCAGACACGAACTATTCGGCAAACCACCAGTATTTCGTCGACAATTCGCCGGAAACGGGCGATATCTGCCCCACTGCCCCCACCACCGCCTGTGCCGACACCGAGTGGAGAACCATCCTGGTGGGGGGGCTGAACCGGGGCGGCAAGGGCTATTACGCCCTGGACATCACCGACCCCGCCAATCCCGCGCTCCTGTGGGAATTCACGGACCCGAACCTGGGCTACACCTACGGCAATCCAAAGATCACCAAGCTGAAGAACGGCACCTGGGTCGTGATCTTCGCTTCCGGCTACAACAATGTGGACGGCGCCAGCCCCGGCGTCGGCCGCCTCTATGTGCTCAATGCCAGCACCGGGGTTCCGATTGACGCCATGAGCACCGGCATCAGCACCGGCGTCGGCACTTCCGCCACCCCGAGCGGCCTGGCGCGCATCAGCGCCCACGCGCTGGCGCCCATGACCGACAACACAACAGTCGCCGTGTATGGCGGGGACCTGCTGGGCAACCTCTGGCGTTTCGACGTCAATGGCGACATCGGCGCTGCCGGTTACGATGCCCAGTTGCTGGTCACCTTCAAGGACGCCTCAGGCCGCGTCCAGCCCGTCACCGCCAAGCCGGTGGTGACCACCGTGAATGGCCGGCCGGTCGTCTATGCCGGCACCGGCCGCTACCTGGGCGTCACCGACGTGGCCGACACCAACCCGCAGACCTTCTATGCCGTAGTGGATAGACTGGATGCCACCACCTACGGCAACCCACGGGGGTTGAACAGCGGTTTCATCGCCCAGACATTGACCGCTGGCACCTGCCCTAACAATGCACCGAGCAGCATCTGTTCTCCGGGCCAAGCCGTTCGCACCAGCAGCAGCAATGCGGTGAGCCTCGGCACCCACAACGGCTGGTATGTGGATTTCCCGACCGGCGGCGAGCGCTCCACCACGGACGCGACCTTGGCCCTGGGTTCCCTCGTATTTACGACCATCGCTCCCCAGCGCTCCAGCGTCAATGTCTGCGGAGACAACAACACAGACGCCTCGGCCAGCTTCGCCTATGCCCTGGACTACCTGACCGGGGGTGCCGTGACTACCGCCGCCTCCATCTCCGGCGTCAGTCTGGGCAGCGGCCTGGTGACCCGCCCCGTGCTGGTCGAACAGGCGGACGGTACCGTCTGGTCGCTGATCCGTACCTCGGGAGGGGGTGGAGACGGAACCGACCTGGGCATCACCGTCACCCTGAAGCCGCCGATGAAGCCATCCGTCGGCAGCGGACTCCGCCGGGTTTCGTGGCGTGAGCTGAACATGGAATAAGGCCGGACGGCCCGCGGGAAGAAGTCCATCAATGGCCGTCGGCCGGCATGGACTTCTCCTCCTGCTCCATCCGGGGGGCCATGGTGGCTTCCTTGCTTCTGGCGGCCTTGCGGACATCCCCCTTCATGGAACCTTTCCGCATCATGCCGGTGGTCATGGGTTCGTCCGGCCTCATCGGCTGGGACACCACGGGAGCCTGCCTGGCGTGTCCTGGGGCCGGCTTTTTCGCAGGCGGCGGCGATCCCGCCCAGGCCGTCGCGACCAGGATGGCAAGCAGCGGCGCCATCCTCCTGAGCCTTTCCACATCGCCTCCTACAGCCCCGAGAACCAGTTATACCCCTGGTCCTCCCAATAGCCCCCGGGATACATATTGGTCACGTAGATGGCCATGATGTGCTTGGGGTTCTTGAAGCCCAGCTTGGTGGGCATGCGCAGCTTCATGGGAAAGCCGTAGGACCGCGGCAGGACCCGGTCGCCGAAGCGCAGGGCGAGCAGGGTCTGGGGATGGAGGGCGGTGGCCATGTCGATGCTGGTGTAGTAGTCGTCGGCACACTTGAACCCCACGTAGCGGGCCGTCAGGTCGGCACCGACCCGCTCCAGGAAAGTCCGGAAGGGCACCCCGCCCCACTGGCCGATGGCGCTCCAGCCCTCGACGCAGACATGGCGGGTGATCTGGGATGACTGGGGCAGGGCATTCAGCTCCGCCAGGGACCACGGCCGGCGGTCGCGGACGAGGCCGGCGAGTTCCAGGCGAAAGGCCTCGCCATCCACCTCCGGCGCCTCGTCCTCCCGGTAGAAGGCATTGAAGGGAAAGGGCCGGGCGATGGCGCTGGCCGGGTAGGTGGGCGCCAGCCGCTGGGGGTCGAAAATGGCCCCCTGCACCCGGTCGTTCCACCGCGACATGGCATGGAGGACCTTTTGCACCGTCTCGTTGTCGGTGAGGCTGCAGCCGGAGAGGAGGCTCACCGCCCCCAGGCTGAGGGAACGCTTCAGGAAGAGGCGCCGTTCGAGGTCGTGGAGCCGGCCGGAGGGGACTTCCAGAAATCTCTGGCGGGTCACGGCCCTTCCTCCGGTTGCCGCCGGGCGTAGCCAGTCCACATGGGCAGGAAGGTCTTGGGCACGATGGCCACCATGGCCGTGTGGACGAACACGAAGGCCACGATGGCAGCCATGGCGAAAAAGTGCACCTGCCGCGCTCCCTCATAGCCCCCCACCAGCCCGGCGAGAAACTGGAACTGCACCGGTTTCCAGATGGACAGGCCGGACAGGACGATGAGGACGAGGACAACGAGGATCCCCACGTAGGCCAGGCGCTGCAAGGGGTTATAGACCCCCACGGTATGGGGCAGGCGCCCGTGGACCGCGTTGGCGAAGGCCGCCAGCACGGCCCCGAAGCGGATGGGAAAGAAGCTTTTCCAGTAATGCCCGGAAAAAATCCCGTAGGCCACGTAGACGAGGCCGTTGGCGACCAGCAGCCACATGGCGGCGAAATGCCACTGCAGCGCCCCGGCCAGCCAGCCCCCGAGGGTGACGCCGGCGGGGAAACGGAAGCCGAAGAGGGGCGAAGCATCGTAGATGCGCCAGCCCGAGAAGACCATGACGGCAATCGCTGCCACGTTGAGCCAGTGGGTCACCCGGACCGGCAGCGGATGCACTTTGAGCCGCCGGGCCGGCGGGTTCGGCCCGGCGCGGTCGGCCGGAGCTGCCATCTGCTTTCCCTTTTCCGAAAAACAGCTTTCACTCTAGCAAGGCCGGGGGATAGGCAAAGAAGGTGGATTGCTTATTTCGGGTGCCGGCAGGTCGACGGCCCGACAGCGGCGGAGAGTAGAATGGGGCGGGCACTCTGGGAGGATTGGATCGTGGCGATTGAGACCTTCGTCTGGGATGAGCTGTTCGTCACCGGGCTCGATACCGTGGACCAGCAGCACCGGCGTCTGGTGGAACTGGTCAACGAGCTCTCAACCTCCCTCATCGATGGCGAAAGCCAGGACGATGCCGCCCTGCGAGTCGTCATCGACAAGCTAGCCGATTACGCCGACTACCATTTCACCGAGGAAGAGCGCCTGATGGAGGAGGTGGGCGTCGATCCGCGCCATGTCACCCACCACGTCGCCACTCACCGCAAGTTCGTCGAGCAGGTGGCGACCATGTGGAATTCGCGGCATACGATGTCCGAGCCCACCGGCGCGCTCCTGGAATTCCTCATTGCCTGGCTCAGCTTCCATATCCTCGGTGAAGACCAGGAAATGGCCCAGCAGATCAAGCTCATCCGCGCCGGCGCCCTCCCCGCCCAGGCCCTGGAGGCGCAGGCAGCGCCCCACGACCGGACGACGGGGGCGCTGCTGCGCGCTCTGCACAACCTCTACCACCTGCTCTCCGAGCAGAACCACGACCTCGCTACCGCCAACCAGCGTCTCGAGGAGCGGGTGGCGGAGCGCACACGGGCGCTGGAAGTCGCTTACCACTCCCTGGAAATGCTGTCCCGCACCGATGGGCTGCTGAACATCGCCAACCGGATGTGCTTCGACGAGCGCATCCAGACCGAATGGCAGCGGGCCCGGCGGGAAAGCCAGGAAGTCGCCCTGCTGATGATCGACGTGGACCTGTTCAAGCGCTACAACGACACCTATGGCCACCTGCAGGGGGACGCCTGCCTGCAGGCTGTAGCCAAGGCCGTGGCGGCGGCGATGCGCCGCCCCGCCGACCTCGTCGCCCGTTACGGCGGCGAGGAAATCGTCGCCCTGCTGCCGAACACGGACCTCTCCGGGGCCTGCAGCGTTGCGACCATCATCCAGGGGAACCTGGCGGCCCTCAATATTCCCCACGCTGGCTCGGGCGTCGCCGAGCGGGTGACCGTCAGCATCGGCGCCGCCGCCCTCCGCCCCCGTGCCGACAACCAGTTCGAGCAATTGATCGCTGCCGCCGACGCGGCCCTCTACGAGGCCAAGGGCTGCGGACGCAACCAGATCCGCTTCCGCTCCGCCGAGGCGACGGTCAAGGCCTGACCCCCGAAACGGCTGCCCCCTGCCCTACCCGCCCAGGCGCTTCATGAGCGCTTCCATGGCGGCTGCGGCTCCCAGGGGCAAGCGATAGTCCACGATATCGCTCAGCACCGTCCGGGCCGGATTGATTTCCACCGTCGGGATGCCGGCCTGGGCGGCCCACACCACCGGCTGGGCGATATAGGGAAAGACGCTGGAGGTGCCGATGCTGAAGACCAGGTCGAAACCCGCGTCGAACTCCGCCAGGAAGCGCTCCATGGCCGCCTCGGGCAGGGCCTCTCCGAAAAGCACCACTTCCGGCCGCACGACTCCCCCGCACTCCGGGCACAGCGGCGGCAGGGACCAGCCTTCCAGACTATCCACCGTGGTCCGCCAGTCGCAGCGGGTGCAGGCCAGATGATGGAGGTTGCCGTGGATTTCGATGACGTTGCGGCTGCCCGCCCGGCGGTGCAGGCCATCGACGTTCTGGGTGAACACCAGCACCCCGGGGAGGAGCCTCTCCAGCCGGGCGATGGCGTAGTGGGCGCCATTGGGAGCGGCGGCGCGGCAGTTATGCTCGATCTGGGCCAGGTATTTCCAGGTAATGTCGGGGCGCTGGGAAAAGACTTCCCCGGACAGGGCATCCTCGATGGGCAGGCCTTCGTCGGTGACGCTGTCGTTGTACAGGCCACCGATGCCCCGGTAGGTGGGCAGCCCCGAATCGGCCGATATGCCGGCGCCGGTGATGAACAGCACCCGCAGGGATACCTTCAGCCGGGCGGCCACGGCATCCAGGGTGGCATTCAATTCTGCTGCGGTATCCATACAATCCCCCGCCTGCTGAAGAGGAAGAGATTGTAACGCCAGCCGAAATCAGTCGCTCTTGAGCAACAGCCCCAGGCGGGCGGCGAGCCAGCGGGTGGTGGTGGCCTGCAGGAGGATGGTGAGGAGAATGGCCATGAAGGTCACCGAGGCGATCATCGGCCCCAGTTGCTGCAGGGCGGCGCCGGTGGCCTGCTGGGCGGCATCGGCACTGGCTGCCAGGGCCTGCCCCCGGGCGGAGAGGCTGGCGCTCAGGAAGCCCGCCAGGGCCGCCGGGATGACCCCGGTTTCCCGGGTCCAGAACATGAAGATCAGGTCGTTCCTCGCCCTGCCGGCCCGCCGGTCCGGCAGGCTACGCATAAGTTACGACCAATCGACAGCATTCTACAGTCCCGACAAAATGGAAAAATACGTCATATACGTGTATTCCCGGGGTATGAGACTAAGCGAGAGCTATCTAAATTCAAAATGAACAATATTATCCAACTGAAAAGGTAGAATTTAATTTTTCAGTTTCCGACTTTATTTCAAATTGGATTGCCCCCAATGACTATAAATCAAGAACCAACGACACCATCAGAGCTGCTTTGCAGACTAACAGAAGACTCCATGTATCGCATGGCGGATTTATTCATATTACTCGGAGAGCCAAGCCGCATTAGAATCATCTATTGTATAGGGACAGGGACAAAAAGCGTATCCGACATTTTTAGCATCACAAGGATGTGTCCACGTAATACTTCATTTCATTTGCGCTTTCTTAGAGAGGCCGGGTTGGTTCGCTCGGAATCACAAGGAAGGTTTGTTTATTACCGCTTAACAGATACAAGCCTATTTTTATTATTGGACCAAGTTAATGGCTGGATAAACAAATCCTTTCCTAGACGGAATGCCATTGAAGCAAAAACATACCATAGATCGAAAAACAGATGCAAGAAAGCCCTCTCCAAGCATAAGACCAACAAATGAATCGATCCGCAGAGTAAAATTTCATAGATGGATTGAGAAGTGGAACTCTTGATTTCTGGGCTATTGAGCCAGGGCCTTTGCACTCGAACAGCATAGCCCCCGGACATGCCATTGAAGTTGCCTCGGCGAAAGAATCGTTTACGGTCATGGGGTTATGCGCATGCATTGTAAACCCTTGAAGAATCTGGCTTACTC